>Ga0129307_1000508_pt1 | contig 59854 bp, 62 predicted proteins | sample P1105metagenome_FD_94437 | JGI IMG/M metagenome (GOLD analysis project Ga0129307, IMG submission 94437) | Capybara group fecal microbial communities from Wisconsin, USA - P1105 metagenome | ecosystem: Host-associated > Mammals > Digestive system > Large intestine > Fecal | place: USA: Wisconsin... | reverse complement strand
TTCTACATTAGATACATTCCAATCTCCTTTAGGTTGATATGCAATATCTTTAGATAGTATTGTTACTGCTGATACTCCACCTATCATTCCAAAAATTAAAGCTCCAAATAAAAACCAAAATATATTACTCTTTAATACCTTTTTCATAATACTCTCCTATTCTTATATTTATTATACCCTCACCCACATATTTTTGTCAATCAAAAAAAATTAAGTATTTACTTAATTTTTATATTTTTTCTATGTCGTTTTTTTACTTTATCACTTGAAGCTTCTTTTGATACATTTGACATTACACTTAAAAAATCATCTAAGATATCTACATGCTCAGTTATCAATGTATACATAGCATGTTCATACTTTCCATCTAAACTAGCATCAATACCTAAAGCATATTCACATTCTTCCTTATATTTGAAATAGCATAAAATATAAAAAAGATTTTTTAAAACTTCTAATCCTTTGACAATTATAAAATTCTTATTAATCTCTGTAAACATAGTAGTATTAGTAGAATTATGTACACTATTTTCATTATATAAATGACTATAATCACCATTTATAAAACTTTCAATACTACTATAGATATATTCCTTATCCCTAATCTTTTTATTACATATATAGTAATATTCAGAATCATTATATTGAGATATTTTGTAATTTTCTAAGTCGTCAACAAGTGTTTTAATAGTTTTCTTCATCATATGCCAAACTTCACGTGATAATGAATCTTTACTTATGCAGCTATTATTAACTTCAAGATGATTCCCGACAAAACACTTATTCATATTATCCCCCACAATATGTGTATATTTTAACATATTATTTTTACATGTCAACAAAAAAACTATCATTCGATAGTTTTTATGCTTTTTCAATTTGTGATAGATTAAGTTCTACTATTGTTTCTTGACCGAATAAGTCTAACGCAACTTCTAATTTAGCTGAAGCCATATCAATAGATTTAATTTTACCATACATATTAGCAAATGGTCCATCAACTACTTTAACCATATCATCAACATTAATTTCGTTACCAATTTCAAGTCTAGACATACCCATAGATCCTAAAATTTTATCAACTTCTTGTGGTGTCAAAGGGAATGGTTTAGCACCTTTACCAGATGAACCAATAAATCCTGTAACACCTGGAGTATTACGAACAATAAACCAAGCTTCATCACTCATTACCATTTCAACTAAAATGTATCCAGGAAACATTTTTTTATTCTTTTCTTTACCTTTTTCATCAATGACTTTTTCTTCTGGTACAACTACTCTATAGATATAGTCTTCCATACCCATAGAACTTGCACGCATCTCTAATTTTTCTTTTACCTTATTCTCATGTCCTGAATAAGTATTAACAACATACCATTCTTTTTGCATATTATCTCACCAATTGTTTGAAAGCAGATATAATTACATCATTGAATGTAAAGAATAATGCGAATATTAAAATAAATAAAAGTGTTGCAGATGAATATAAAACCATTTCTTTTTTACTTGGCCATTTTGTCTTTTTAAGTTCAGATCTAACACCTTTAAAATATTTTAAAATCTTACTAAAAATGCTTTCACCTTTCTTTTTAGTTTTTTTGGATACTGTTTTTTTATTTTTTTCCATAAAGCACCATCTTTCCAAAATAAAAACACCTTCATGTGTCTAAATACATATTAACACATAAAGGTATTTATGTCAATTACTCTTTTTCTAATTCTATATTTTTATTAACTTTATTTTCTTTTTTTATTTTATTTTTCTTTTTAGGTACTAACGCGATTATTAATAATGTTGTTAAACCTACTGATATACCTGCTAAAGAATAAATAATTATAGAATATTTTTTAACTAAATTATCGTATTCATTTATAGTATCTATATCATATCTTTGTAATGTATTTTCTAAATTGTCATAAACATAATATGATTCGTTATTATTAATTAAATTAATACCATATACTAATGAAAATCTAGATGTATCTTTTTTTCTATATAATGTATAGTTAATATCATTAATAGTTTCAGTAACTTCTTTATATTTTTTAGGCATTTCTTTCTTTACTATCATTAAATCTACATTGCCTAATTTAAGTTCATTAAATTTAGTATATGTATTATTATCATAGATAAAATATGATATTTCACCATTAGAATTTTTTAATGCGACTAATGTTGTTTTAGTAGTTTCATTATAAAATGCTGGAACTTCATATTCACCTATTTGTTGTGTTGTTTCAGTAAATAAAGGATTAGTAAATGTAAGGATCTTTTTACTTCTTACAACGGTATAATCGTATCCATCTACTGAGACATTAATAGGATCATATTCCTCTACAATTGCATTGATAGTATATGATTTTACATTTCCATTTTGTGCGACTACATCAATTTTAATAGTATTAGCACCTTCTGATACTGAGATTTCACCTAATCCTATTACATTAGCACGATAATCTTCTTTATCAGCATATATTGTAATCATTTCTGTATCTGGCTTTAATTTAACAGTATATTCTAATGTATCTTTATCAAATACAGGGTCTAATTCATAACCTTCAACACTTAAACTAGATAAATTATTATTTGATGAATATGTTGCTTCTAGTTCTTTTTGTGTCATAATTCTAATTGATGTTGAACCAGTTGATACTGAAAGAGATTTACCTTCATCATCACCTGCAGAAGCACCTACTATAGATACAGTAGTTTTACCAGATTTTAATGCTTTAAAAGTATATGTATATGACATTTGTGAATGTCCTTTTTCATTATAGTATCCTACAGTTCTAGCACCACCTGTTGGTGATGTAGTTTTAGTAAGCGCAAGATATGCCGGATCATAAGATACGGTATATTCAACACCGCCTAAAGAAGAAGTTGAAGTAGTTTTTACTGTAACTGTTACAGTATTACCAACTATAACTGTAGATGCTGATGCAGAAACATTCATTTTAGCACTTGCAGCATATACATTACCAACTATGAAGAAAGACATTAATATAAATAAATAACTTAACTTTTTCATAAAATCCTTTCTATTGAGCAATTTCATCGCCCAAAATACTATTTCTAACTAGTATTAAATCTAATATATTAGTTTTACCATCGTGATTTATATCACCAGCTACTTGATATTCTTTTGCTAAATTAGATTCGTCTAACATAATATTTCTAATATGAATTAAATCTAATATATTTATTTTAGCATCACCGTTTAAATCACCATATAAAGTATATTTAAATGCGACTTTATCTTTACCATTAGTAATGGTAATCGCATCTCCTGTAGCAAACGTTGATGTGTTATTATTACCATTCTTTTCTATTTTAATATCTAATCTATTATCTTGTTTAGTCAAAGCAGCTTTAAATGCATCATAACTTGTACCTAATGATAATCCATACATATATAATGCATTATATTTAACACTTAATTTACCTAGCGCCTTATTAATATCTGGATAGATGATTTCACCATGTTCATCTACATTTGGTCTGGGTGCTTTAGTAACTACTAATTTATATGTTTTAGTAGTTCCGTTTTCTGCTTTAGATACGATATTTACTTCTGTTACTTCATCTTTTATAACTACTTTACCAATATTGGATACAGTAGTAGTATTTTGTGCCCTAGTTGCTTCAATATTAATACTTTCCGTATCATAAGATACAGTATGCTTAATAACATTATTGGTATATGTATCATCAGCTTTGCCATCCCAGTTGTTATCATAACTATAATATAAATCACCATCAAATATATTATTACCTGATCCATCAATATGATTATATATATCTTTACCATCTATTTTAATACCTGTTAACCAGTTATTAGGATTTCCATTTCTAGGTACAGTTAATGTATTAGGCATGTTATTATATACTGGTATATTAAACACTATAGGCATATCTATGTTACCAGAATCATTATAACCCCAGTATACATATCCACTTTCTACTTTAGGTGCATCTATATTAGTTTGATATTGATGTCCGTATTTTGCAAATACAGCATCTGGACTAACATTAAATTTTTGATAATATTGTGTTTCTTGACCTGCATATATATATTTTGCAGCTATAAATGAAGCACCTTCTATAATAGCTTTATAACTATTGTTCCATCCGGCATTTAATGCATATATAAGTCCATTATCAATTGCACCTCTACCGCTATGAGCCCAAGCACCAATATTATAATAATTATAGTAACCTGAATATGTTTTGCCATTATAGTAAAAGCTTCTACCTGATACTGATCCTGATGTAAATTTAGCAGTTTCAATTCTAGAACGCGCTAATACTGTTAAAGGACTTGCTTTGGCAAATGATTTTACTTCTTTAAATGCATCAAAATATGATTTAGATACACCATTATAATTAGTTTGTAAAGCAGATGCACCACCATATTCAATCATTTTAGCAAGTACACTATCATTTTGATATGTATATGCTTTTGAATCTTCAAAAACAAAAATTTCTCTTTCGTTTAAATATTTTCTAGGATCTACATAATACATAATAGCTTCTTTACTTGCAACATACCACAATCCTGAATCTTGACTAGCCCATGTATTATTTCTCCAATCATAATATTTTGGTTCTAATGTTATAAAATATCCTTGATCAATATCTCTTCCGTTTAAATAACTTTGTTTTTGTTCATTTCTAATTACTTCATAAAAATCTAAATTAGTATTAATGGCATAGAACCTCCAATTTGGATGTAACTCATGTAATTCGTTTAAATAATTTCTATAATCTGCTGGGAATTTCTTTATCTCATCATCATAATTATAAGTAATAGTATTAGGATCTATTATTTTAGCTTCTTTGATATTTGTAACTTTATTTTTACATACAAATTTAATCATACTATCATATATAACTCGATACATGTCGCAGCCAGAACCTTTTTCTTCACCCATAATTGGTACTACTGTAACATCGCCTACTGTATCATATACATTAGAAACAGTTGGTGTTGAATATATATTAGCGTTTCTTACTGTACCGTATGATTTTATTGAATCAATTATGCTAGTTTCAGGTGTTGTAGGTTCAGGTGTTGGATCTGGTGTTGGTTCTGTCTCATTTTTTACACTTACTAAGCTTGTACATATATAGCCTGTATAATCTTTACCATCATCCATATCTTTACCTTGAATTTTATACCATTTTTTAGATGAACACCCATCTTTAGATGGATCTTGTGAATCTACCTCTTCATATATGGTAACTTCAGAACCTTTTTTTATTGCAACTACATTATTACTATTTTGCATTTTTACTTGTTCAGTTGTAGTAGATGGCCCTACTCTTAGTCTTGAATCAATTGAAGTAGTACCAACTTTATCTAAAGCATTTATATTAAATGGTACAAATAAAACAAGCAAAATTAATATATATTTAAGCTTCAATTGTACCACCTACCTTCTAAAATATTATATCAAAAAATGGTTCTAATGTATAGTTTTTATTAATTAAAACAAAAGAAGCTATAGACCTATAGCTTCTTATGTATCCTAAGATACAATATATTATATTACTTTAAAATATAAATATTACTTTAAAGCTTCTTTTCTAGAAAGATTTAATCTTCCTTTTTTATCATAGCCTAATGATTTTACAACGATTTCATCGCCTACTTTAACCATATCTGAAGCTTTTTCAACACGTGCTTCATCTAAGTGAGATACGTGAACCATACCTTCACATCCTGGCCATAATTCTACAAAGCAACCGAAGTCTTCTACTTTAACTACTTTACCAGTATAAATAGCACCTACTTCTACTTCTCTAGCAATATCTTTAATCCAATTAGCTGTTTTTTCAATTACTTCTTTAGATGTATGATAAATTGTTACTTTTCCATCATCATCTAAATCAACTTTAACAGCTTTAGGATCATTTACTGATTTAACATTAGAGCTTTCTAATATGATCTTAGTAATCATATCACCACCACGACCAATAACATCTTTAATCTTATCTGGATTAATCATAAACATCATTGTCTTAGGAGCGTATTCAGAAACTTCTTTTCTTGGTTCTTTAATAACGCTAGTCATAACATCTAAAATTTTCATTCTAGCTTCATGAGCAGACGCTAAGGCTTCAGCAAGTATTTCTTTAGTAATACCTTTAATTTTGATATCCATTTGTAATGAACAAATACCATCACGAGTTCCACCAACTTTAAAGTCCATATCACCTAAGTGATCTTCCATACCTTGAATATCAGTTAAAATTGTATAATCTTTTTCATCTTTTGATGTAATAAGACCCATTGCAATACCAGCAACTGGCTTTTTAATAGGTACACCAGCAGCCATTAAAGCCATACAACCAGCACAGATTGTAGCTTGTGATGAAGATCCATTACTTTCTAAGATTTCAGATACAACTCTTACTGTATAAGGGAATTCTTCTTCAGAAGGCATTACTTGTTTTAAGCAACGTTCTCCTAAAGCACCATGACCGATTTCACGTCTACCTGGCGCACCATAACGTCCTGTTTCACCAACAGAGAATTGTGGGAAGTTATAATGTAACATAAAATGTTTTTCAGCTTCTAATGAAAGTCCATCTAAAACTTGATATTCATTTAAAGCACCTAATGTAACAGTTGCTAAGGCTTGTGTTTCACCTCTTGTAAATACAGCTGATCCATGTGTTCTAGGTAAAATATCAATTTCAGCTTTAAGTGGTCTTATTTCGTTCATAGCACGACCATCTGCTCTTGTTTTTTCATTAACTGTTATATTTCTAAATATATCATATTCAATAGATTCTAATACTAATTTAACTTTAGTAAGTAATACTTCTAATTCTTCTTTATCTAAATCTTTGTTTTCTTCTTCGTACTTAGTTACAACTTCTTCTTTAACCGCATCAATAGCAGCATATTTTTCTAATTTTTCTTTGATACGTAAAGCTTTATCCATTTTATCATGTGCTAAAGCATAAATATCATTTCTTAAAGAATCTTCAATATCTAAGTGTTCATATTCCATCTTAGCAATACCAACAGCTGCTATAATTTCTTCTTGGAATTCACATAATTCTTTAACGGCTTCATGACCAAACATTAAAGCTTCTAACATATCTTCTTCAGAAACTTCCCTACTACCTGCTTCAACCATGTTAATAGCTTTTTTAGTACCAGCTACAGTTAAATCAATATCAGATTTTTCAAGTTCATCTGGTGTTGGGTTGATTATAAATTTACCATCAATACGTCCTACTTTAACACCTGCAATTGGTCCATCAAATGGAATTTGTGAAATACATGTACATAAACTAGAACCAAACATTGCAGTTAATTCTGGTGAGTAATCAGGATCTACTGATAATATTGTATTAACAACTTGTACTTCATTTCTAAAATCTTCAGGAAACATTGGTCTCATAGGTCTATCGATCATACGAGCTGCAAGTGTTGCAGCATCAGTTGGTCTTGATTCTCTTTTGATAAATCCACCAGGGATTTTACCTACTGAGTATAATTTTTCTTGGTATAAAACCATTAATGGGAAGAAATCAGATAAGATGTTAGCATTATCAGATACAACTACAGTAGATAATACTACAGTATCACCATAACGTACTAAAACAGCACCATCTGCTTGCTTAGCATATTCTCCTTGTTCTACAACTATTTTTCTTCCTCTAAATTCTCTTTCAAATATTTTTTTCATAACTTCCTCCTAACTTCTTTACTTTAGTATTTAGATTTTTAAGTTTTAAATTAACTTTTTCTAATTTTAAATTTAAATGTTTTTTCTTATCATATGCATGTAAAAGTTTAATAATTTCTTTCTTTTCATGAAATGGAACATGGCTATAAAGCATAAATTTCTTAATAGGTATAACACCAGCTGCCATATCAATATATTGTTCTCCTATAAACGCGACACTTTTACTAGGTCCATAATATCTATGATATGCTTCACCTGTAGTAATATCTTTATATTTTGGATAAGTAGATTCAAATACACTTGTACCAATTTTTTTAAATTTAGCATCCTTACCTAGATTTACACCCTTTTGTACACCTGCATCTGTACATTCAATTATTGTTGCATAATAATAATCATTAATCATTAAAATCCTCCTTTATTTCATTAAAGCAATTAATAAATTCTTTTTCTATATCTATTTGCTTCTGATAATCGAAATTCAAATAATCATAGTCATTTTTACCATTATTCATTAATACTTGATATTCTATTTCAAAAATATCATTATCAATTTTCTTAATAGTATCATGAATATTAGTATCAATATCTTTACCACAATATTTATTAAATATCTTAGATGAAACTATATTTTCTATTCTCTTATATTCAGGTATTAATTTCTTTAAAGGTGATGGTATATCACACATATATGCTTCTGATGCATCATGAAGTAAAGCATAGAGTAATATGTCATTTAATCCATCATGTAATGCTTTTTTATAACAATTAATTGAATGTTGCGCTACTGAATAGAAATAATCACATTGTCCACCAAAACGACAAGTTAGGGAAAGTGCATGTGCAATATCATCAATATCAATTAAATCGTCATTAAAATTTTCAAAATCAATTATATGCTTCTTATATGTTGTATAAGATATAGACATAATCCCACCTCTTTATAATAAAAGACACTCAAAAAAGAGTGCCTACTATTTTATAAATTATTTTCTTAATCCTAAATCTTTAACGATTTTTCTATAACGAGTAACATCTTCTTTTACTAAGTAGTTTAATAAACTTCTTCTTTGACCTACTTTTCTTAAAAGACCTCTTCTAGAATGGAAATCATGAATATGTGTCTTTAAATGATCAGTTAATTCATTAATTTCTTCTGTTAATATAGCAATTTGTACTTCAGCAGAACCAGTATCATTAGCAGTTTTACCATATTTTTTAACTAATTCAGCTTTCTTTTCTTTTGTTAATGCCATAATTATTCTCCTTTCATATAAATATTTGCTTATAACCTAGATAAAAATCAGGAGTATTCAAATCCAAGTTGTAAGTACTAATTAATTATATCACAAATTTTAAAAATTACAACATTAATTAAACATTTTATACATTTTTAAAATATTGTTATCATTTTTATAAAGCGCGACTACAGTTCCATTATATTTAAATAAAACCATGTCTTTATTATATATATTATCTAATTTAACACCATTAGATACTTTCTTATATAATTCATCATTCATATCAACCTTATATATATTACTTAACGCGTCTTCAATAGACATTATTTTAAAGTTATCATTTAAAATATCATCTAATGTATATGCATCTTTAATATCGAATGTACCTTGTTTAACTCTTCTTAAATTAGACATCATACCGATTGTATTTAAACTAGTGCATATATCTTTAACTAAGCTTCTAATATATGTTCCTTTTGATACAACTGTTCTAAAAGTAAATATATTATTCGCTATATTTAATAACTCAATTTCTTTAATTTCAACTTCTCTTTTAGGTAATTCTACATGTATATCATTTCTTGCATATTCATATAATTTCATGCCATTTATTTTAACAGCAGAATATAAAGGAACTTCTTGCATATATTTACCTTTAAAATTATCTAATGCTTTTAAAATATCTGTATTGTTTATAGAAACATCTTTTTTTTCTAAAACAATACCCATACTATCTAATGTATCTGTTTTAATGCCCAAGGTTACTTCAGCAATATATTCTTTATATGTAGATGTAAGTAAATCCACTAATTTAGTAGCTTTACCAATACATAGTACTAATACACCAGTAGCATTTGGATCTAATGTCCCTGTATGTCCTACTTTTTTTGTATGTAATTTTTTGGATATAATATTTACTATATCCCTACTTGTATAATCTTTAGGTTTATCTACAATAATAATTCCATCCATAAAATCACCATCTATATTATAAAATAAAAATAAGACTATTGCTAGTCTTATTTAATTTCATATGTTGTTCCTTCTCTAGTATCTTTAATAATAATTCCTTTTGATTCTAGTTCTGCTCTTATTTGATCTGCTAATGCAAAATCTTTATTTATTTTTGCTTCTTTTCTTTCTTCTATTTTATTTAGAATATATTCTTCTAATTCTTTATCAATTTCTTTTTTATCTTCTTTTAATAGATCTAATGATAATACTTTATCAAATTCTTTAACTAAATATAATTTAGATGCATCATTTAAATCAGATTTTAATACATCATATAATATAGTTATCATTAAAGATGTGTTCAAATCATTTTCTATAGCATTTTTAAACTCTGTAATATATTTAGTAGTATTTTCTACTTCGCCATCATTTTTAAGGCTTAGAACCTTGTTTTTAAGCTTATTATAGGCATTTGCAGCACCATCTAATATTTCATATGAGAATGTTAAAGAATTATGATAATAAGAGTTTAAACATAAATAACGGTAAGCTAAAGGATTATAACCTTTTTCTTCTAATAAAGATACGGTTAGAAATTCTCCTTTACTTTTACTCATTTTACCTTCTTGATCATTTAAAAATCCCATATGTACCCAATAGTTACACCATTTATGTCCTAAATATGATTCACTTTGTGCAATTTCATTAGTATGGTGTGGGAATATCGCATCTTCGGCACCGCAATGAATATCTAGTTTTTCACCTAAATATTTAATAGAAATACCTGAACATTCTATATGCCATCCAGGATATCCTCTACCCCAAGGAGAATCCCATTGCATTTCTTGATTATTAAATTTAGAATTTGTAAACCAAAGACCAAAATCAAATGGATTTTTCTTTGCTTCATCATCTTTAATATCTTCTCTTACTGCAACTAATAAATCATCGCTGTTACGTCCAGAAAGTTCATAATATTTATCAAATTTAGTTGTATCAAAATAAACATTACCATTACTTATATACGCATAACCATCTTCTAATAATTTTGTGATCATTTTAATATACATATCAATATTATCTGTAGCTTTTGATACATGTTCTGGCCATTTAATGTTTAGTTTTTCACAATCACGTTTAAATGCTTCTGTATAAAAGTCAGCTATCTCATATGCAGATTTATGTTCTCTTTGACTAGCTACTAGCATTTTATCTTCACCAGTATCACCATCACCTACTAAATGACCAACATCAGTAATATTCATCATTCTTTCTACTTCATATCCTAAAAATTTTAAACCTTTTTCTAAAACGTCTTCAGATATATATGTTCTTAAATTACCAATATGAGCATAATGATATACAGTAGGACCACATGTGTACATCTTAACTTTACCTTCTTCATTTGGAATAAATTCTTGTACACCTTTAGTTAAAGTATTATATATTTTCATAACATCACCTTTTTCTAATTAATTATATCATATTTATATGAAAAAATAATAAAAAAGTTAGCAAATGCTAACTTTTAATATTATCTTGTTTTAGTTTCACAAGCTTCGCCTAAATTTTTTCTTAAGGCATTAATTTGTGTACTAACATCAAGGAATACACGTGAATCTCTAGTAGATACATCTACTTGTTCACCACCAACAGGTTTACCATCAATGATTTCGTTATAGAATTCTACTTTGTTTTCACCTTTATTTACATTACTTGCAAATTTAATTTCATCTTCTGATACACCAGCTATACCAGCATATACTGAGAATGGTTGTAATTGTTGCATTGCAATCCAATCACCTGCTATACTAGCTTGATGCATATCAAATGAGAATGGTTTTACATCTCCTAATTCTGATTCATCTTTTAAACCACCAAATACCATGAAACGGTTCCAATTTGCAACAATTGGTTTAGCTGTTTCTTCATATTCTTTTAAAGTTTCAGCATATTTCTTTTCATCTGGTTTTACTTCTGCTAATTTATCAGAAAGTCTTTTTAATTCTGGACGAATCTTTTTGTTTTCTTTAAGAGCTTCTGCAAATTCATCAGCTAATTTTTTATCTCTTTCATTACCACAGAAAATTGAATAACTAATAATTTCTATTTTTCCTTCTTTATCTTCACTACTCATAGAGTTATTGTTATTAATTGAATCTCTAGTTGGTAATGTATCAACATATACATCTTCAGGATCAGCTTTAATAAATCCTGCTTCAATTAACTCTTTAGTAGCTTCTTTTGTAATATATTCTTGATTAAATGCATATGTTGTAGCATTAATACTTTCTTGACTAATATTTAATTTTAATTCGTCATTTAAGTATTTAGCAGCATTATATGCGATTACTTCAGTATCATAAGCATCCATTACAGTAACAGCATTAGTAACTCTAGCTACTACTTCATCTTCAATAGCGTCTTCAACACTTACAGTATAACCATCATTGTTTCCTACTGTTTTAACATTTTCTGTTGTTTTAGCATTGTTTATTGCTTCGATTGCTGCATCAGCCTCAGCTTGTTGTTTACCTTTGCAGCTTTTTGCACCTACAGCAACACATGCACCACCAACAAATAAACCTACAAATGCTAAGGCATATTTAACTGCTTTATTAGATTTAATTGGTTTAGTACTAATTGACGCAACTAAATCATTCATTTTTTCAAGACGTTGAACAAATTCGATTTTTTGTTCATTAGATAATTGACCAGATATCTTTAATTCAGTAGCATAATCTAATAATTCTTTAGATTCAGCAAACGCAATTCCTGCATCATTTCTAAATTTTATCATGTATTCAATTTTTTCTTTTTTATCTTCATCAATAAATCCAATAATTAAGTATTCTTTGTTTTCTACTTTTTCTACTTGAGCTTTAGTAATTTTCATATAAAATTCCCCCTTTTCTGGATTTGCCTTATATATTAGCACATCAAAGTGCCTTTGTCAAATTACTATTACAATTAAATTATAACATAATTTTTTACAAAAATATAGTTAATTTTTCTTTAAAAAATATTGCATTAATTAAATGAATATGATATATTATAAGAGCAGTGTTGAAAGACTATATCATTTAAATGGTTGAAGTCAGAAGCACTATATATATTGTTTTTGGACCCTTAGCTCAGTTGGTTAGAGCTTCCGGCTCATAACCGGGTGGTCAAAGGTTCGAGTCCTTTAGGGTCCACCACTTTATTTTTGCGGGCGTGGCGAAATTGGCAGACGCATTAGACTTAGGATCTAACGGAGCAATCCATGGGGGTTCAAGTCCCTTCGCCCGCACCAAAATGTAAAAAACTTAGGTTCTACCTAAGATTTTTTTTATGCAAAAATAATATGTGTCACACTATTTTACTTTGACCACCAATAAATATAATTAAAAATAATAAAAGAGTCTACATATTGAAGACTCTTTTATCTTATATTATTTTTTTCTTCTACTGTTCCTATAATTGATCTTTTAAGTGATTCTAATTGAGTAACATAATTATAGTCATATACACCTTTTTCAATATATATATCTTTATTTTTTAATATATCATCGATTACATTAGGAACTTCAGTTAAAAATCTAGGATGATTTTGATTAGTTAATTCACGAAATCTATTGTTTAGTTTTAATGCCGTAAAAGGATCGTTATATGAATGAACTATCATTCCGTTTATTAATACAGGTTTTGCATTATAATAATCTAATAATGCAGATACATCTTCTAATTTAGCTTCAGATAAATGTCCTAATACTTGGTATAGTTTAGTTAATGGGTGATTCTTATCAGCTATTTCAATATCACCTTTTTTCATATCTTGATAGATATTTTCATCTTTACCAGTTGTTTTATTTTCTTTTATCTTTTCTTTAATACGTTTATTTTGTATTTCCATAAATTTAGGATGATCATTACCTGTTAATTTCTTATACGAAGCATTTAGACAAGCTCCATATAGTTCATTAATTTTATAATGTACTTCTTCACCGTTTATTAAATATGATTCGTTACCATAGTTGTTTAATATTTCATCTAATTCTTCTACTTTAGCTTCTGACATATCATATTTTATTCTATCAAATATTTCTTTATAGTTATTTTTAGTATCAGTAATGATTTTAATACCTGGCTTATTACCTCTCAAATTATTTTGTAATTTCTTATATATACTTAATTCATTATCTATATTTAAATTATCGTTAGATTTAATTAATCTATCTAGTTCTTCTTCTTGTTTTTTTATAAATCCTAAATGATTATTACCTGTAAGATTAAAGTATCTTTCATTTATGCATGCTGCTAATAATGGATTTATATAGTATTCACCACTATTTTGATAATTATCTAATATATATGTAATTTCTTCTAAACTACCTTTTGATACATCATATTTTATTTTATTTAAAATACTATTAAAGTTCATATAACCTCCTGCAATTAAAAAAATAAGTATTTCTACTTATTTATCATATTAAGCAAATTAATTTTAAACATATCCTTTTCAGGATTTTCTTTAGATAGCATGACACCTTTATAAGTAGATAACTCAGATGCATGACCTTCACTTAATATATCTAATGGTTCAAATTTATCTAACATGATAATTTTATCATTAATATATACAATATAATACAATCTAATAATACCATGAACTTTAGCAAATAAACTATCTGTAGGAAGAATAAGTTCATATGTTACTGTACCATTTTCTTTGTTTTCATCTATTTGTTTACCTAATAACTTACCCTCTTTTAATGAAGGATAATAATCAAAATATAATTTTTTATAAGCCAACATATTATATTTTTTTATAGAACGTTCTAACTTTTTAAATTCATTTTCATTTGTATATTCGAATATGTATGTCTCTTTCATAATTACCCTCCTGTATACTCCCTCTATTCTAATATAATTATACTCTTTTAACATTTGATAGTCAACAAAAAAGTTTTGTACATATAGTACAAAACTTAATTATTATATTCTTTCACTAGCACCAGTTAATGTATAACCTTGAGCTTTTAATGAAGCATCATTAGCTGATTCACTCCATTTATAATCAACTCTAGCAGAAGTACATGATCTTGTAGCTGAACGGTAATATGTAACGTCTTTATAAACAGCATCACCATTAACATAACCATATACTAATTCTGCAACTGTTTTAGTTTTCTTAACAGGTATTACACAACCAGTTTTTGTATCATTTTCATGTCCACCAGCTGCACAGAAGTTTTCTTTAATAGTTTCAACTACTGCACATCCTGAACCAGTATCAGTACCTTTAGCACAATACTTCTTAACATTAGTAATTGTACATCCAGAACCATTATCAACACCTTGAGCACAGTATTTTTCAGTAGTTTTTGTTGCTACGATACAACCTGCTCCGTTGTCTACAGTACCAGCTGGACAAGATTTAGTTGTTTCATATTTATTTTGCATTTTTTCTACTCTATATACATAGTAGTTAACTTCTAAACAAGCATCACTACAATCTAGGCCTTTTCTTGTATCAATTAATATATATCTAACATTATCGCTAGAAGTTAATGCATATGTAGATTCAGTTCTTCCTGCATCTACCCAAGCAGAACTTACTAATTTATTTTCATAAATATAATCGTATACTGCAACTTTATCATATTCTTTAGTAGCATATGATGTATTTGTAGTTGTTGTTTCTGTAGTATAGTTATAAGTTGTAGTTCTTTTTGTTGTTTTAGTAGAATATCCATAAGCAACATTATCAATGTATTCAACTTCATGATACTTAGTATCAATTACATCGTATACTTGTTCATAATGATCAAATACTTTTTCTACCTTAGTTTGAACTTTAGTATTACTATTTTCTTCGATTCTGTTAGTAGTCCATTCACCCCAAGAACCAAATCCTGAACATGAACCACCAGTATATAGTACATATTGATATCTATATCTAGTAGATGTTGGAACTACTTCAGTAGTTTTCTTAGCACATATTGTACCTTTACAATAATCATAGCATCCTAAATATTCAATTACATAAGCTTCTTTATCAGAACAACTTAATGTAACTTTTAATTCATATTCATCATCTGCTTTAGTAAGTTCAATATATGATTTATTAGCATCACATGCATTACCATTAGAATCTACTAATTCAAGTAATAATGCTTTATCATACATTTCTTGTAAAGTCATAGTTACTTTATCACCGACATTTTGAGGTAATCTTGGTGTAGTAAAGTATGATTTAGCAGCATCCTTCATTGTAAGAATATTATCAGTAAACAATCTCGTATATAATGGTTTTAATTTTTCACTAAATCCATTTTCAATACCATCTAATTTCTTTTCTAGATATCCTTTAGTTGGGAATAACCAAATAAGGATAAATACTAAAAGAATTATAAACAATAATTGCAATACGATATCTTTAATTGAAAATGTTTGTTTTCTATCTTCGTACATAAAATCTCCCCCTTTAAAAGTTATGAGTCATATTATAACACCCTTTTTAAATTTGTCAAATCTAAAAAATATTTGATTTAACTATATAAATTATAGCACATTAAGCCTTATTAATCAATATTTAATTCAACTACTGTCATACCTTCATTAAAATAACTTGTTTTATATTTTTTAACGTATTTATTCTTTTTTAGTGTTTCAAATGTAGTATTTTTAATAATACCACTTCCAATACCATGTACAATTGTTATATATTTATTTTTTAATTTAATAGAATCTTTAATAAAATCTTCAATTGCTACTCTAGCAGTTTCTCTATCATATCCATGTAAATCTAGACTAGGCCATGTATTATAAAGTAAATAATTATCTAGCATAGTATCACCTTCTTTTATTATTATATAGAAAAAGACTAGATTATTCTAGTCTTTTGTCATAACTTTTTTAGACCATGCATATTTATTACAATTAGGACATTTTAAATATCTTGTTGTATGAACATGTGGAGTTATTAATGCCACAAAGTATTTTGGTTTAAATCTGTGATGACATTTCAAACATTCATAATACCCTGTATCCACTTCTAATTTAAGTGCATAAAATGCGACTGCTACTAATATAAGAGTTGATATACATACGATTGTACCAAAAATTGGACCTTCACCTAATGAATATGCAGATATCGTAATAATTGATATATAGAATATGAATGATGTAATTAAGATAACCCACATATTAGTAAATATCTTTTTATTATTCTTCTCTTCTTGTTTTGCAAGTTCTAATAATAATTCTTCGGTTTTTTTCTTATTATCTTCCATACTTATCTTTTCACCCAATAAAAGTTCATTAACATTTATATTTAAAATATCACATAGTTCTAACATTTTACCAGCATCAATCATAGATAATCCTCTTTCCCATTTTGATACTGCTCTATCTGTTACATATAATTTATCTGCTAATTCTTGTTGAGTTAATTTTACTTCTTTTCTAGCTTCAGCTATAAATTTACCTATTTTAATTAAATCCATGAACTTTTTTCTCCTTTCATGATTTTAATATACCATCAAATTATATAAAAATACACATACTGTTAGTTGAGTATATAAATATTATATCACAAAAAAACTAGTTACCTAGTTTTATCGCATATTATCTAATTTTTTATTATTTATTTCATCCATTGTAATTAATAATGTATATTTTGTTATTTTATCTTTAATAACTGTTATTTCATTATATAAAGGACGAATATTAATAATATATGGTAAATCAAAATAATTAGGTTTATCACCTGCTAAATATCCAGTAAACACTTCTCTATATTTTGTTTTACCTCTAACATCTAATTTTTCAAATATATATTTTTGTTCAGTAGTTATAGTTTTAGGTCCATCCATTGTTGGTGTACTAGATATGTATGCTAGGTTACCAATAACTAATTTTTTAACACTATAACTTTCACTCATTTTATATTTAAGTCTTTTAAATAATTTAATCATGTTAATAATGTAATTGTTTAATATGTGTTCTTTCTTCTTTATATATATTTGATTCAATTAGATTATGTCCATATGCTGTAATATCATTATTAAAATTATTTTCTAATGCTGCTTCTTTGATAAAGCTACATACATCAATACCTAATTCTTTATCATATGTTCTCGGTATTATAATTCTTTGGCTTGATATATTTTTTAAAAATACATTGAACATTTCTTTATATAACGGTATATCTTTTACATGTATATTTGTATCTATACTAAAAATATGTGTCACTTGTTCATTTTCTATATAATAGTTTTCACTATATACTAAAGCTGCTACTATTGTTTTTTTATGAATATTATTTTCTACTACACCTATTAGATAATTATAATTTTCTAATATATTCGGTATGCTAGTATTTAAATATTGTAGTCCTAGAATAGATGGATATAAGGTATTATTATTTAATTCTGTTACATATTCTGATTCTTCTTTATCAAAATAATTTCTTACTAAAAATTCATTTAAATCTAATGCATTAAACTTAATCCATGTAATATTATCTAACTTAATATTAGATATATATTCATCAAACCATTTTTCTTTTAATCTATCTATATATCTTTGGCTCATAACGCACGCCCTTTCAAACATGATTATATGCCCTTTTAATTCTTTATTAAGTAAATATTATATATGATAAATTACATAAATGCAATAAAAAAGACTATATTCTAGTCTTTTAAATATTCACAAATTAGATTATATAATGCACCAATAGCATCCTCTCTTGGATCATTTTGCATATTTGTTCTAATCTTTTCTAATATTTTTTTATTATTTGAAAGATTACTAATATATTTATTTAATCCCCATGATGTTTTAAAATATTTACCATATCCTTTATGTTCAAAATATTTATAGTTTGCTATTTCTTGACCACCTGAGTTTGTAATCATAAATACTGGTTTATTAAAGTATAAGCATTCTGTTAATTGTATACCACCTGGTTTAGATATAACAAAGTCACTAAGTTCTAATAATTCAGGTATTTTATCACTAAAACCTAAAACTCTAATATTATTTAAATTATGTCTGATCATATATTCTTCCATAATATTTTTAGATAGTTCATTTTTACCTGCTACAAATATAAAATCTATATCTTTATTATGACGCACTAATCTTTTAATATATGGAATTGTTTTAGAATTGCCATTTCCTCCACCACCAAAGAATACACATATTGGATTATTACCTTTTAAATTATATTTTTTTAAAGCTGCTTTTCTATTAAATTTATGATCGGTATTAGGTGCAACTGGTATACCAAATACTTTAATTTTATCCTTAGATACACCTCTTTTAATTAAGTCTCTTTCCATTGTTTTACTTGCAACTACTATTGAATCTATACTCTCATGATATTTTATCCATAATTCAACTATATCATAATCTGTAACTACTGTTATTATCTTAGCGTTTGTAATGCCTTTATCATTATAGTATTTTGTTAGACTAGCACCAAAAAAATGTGTTGCAATTACAATATCTGGATTGTATTTTTTAATACTATTTTCCATCTTTTTATTTTTAAATATAGTCATTGATATAGAGTCAATTACATCTCCACCTATTTTTGTAGATGTTATATCATAAAATAAATTATGTATCCATGGTGTTTTTAACATAAAAAATGAATTTACTTTTTGAGATATACTTCCTACACCACTCATAGAATTAGTTAATATATCAAGTGTTGCAACTTCTATATCATCATTATTTTTATTTATATATTCCTTAATATAATTTGCTATTGCTTTATGGCCACTGCCATAAGATGCATACATGATTAAAATTTTCTTTTTCATAAATTTATACCTCATTTTATAAGCAGATTAATTATACCATATATTTATGTATAATAAAAGACTAGTTGATAGTCTATATAATTCTATATATCTTTTCTTATACGATTAACTAATCTTTTTAATAATTTCATATAGCCATCTTTTCCTGGATTTATGACGTTTCCATCAACTTTTACTTCATGTTTAACTATTTTTTCATCAATAATACTATAAAATCCCACCTCGTCTTCGGTAATAACTGCATCTATTTGCATCGGTGGTGTTATTTTAAGTATTTCTCTATAAGCTTTATTTCTTAAATATATTTTATATTTAAATGTTCCTATATCTTTTTTGCTTAATCTAATGCTTGCAGTAAGACCTGGATGTGTATGGTATAAAACCCATATTTCTTCTTTAGGATCAAATAATAGTGTAATACCTAAATTATATTTAATAAATTCATATTTATCCAACCTCATGTCATTAGGTGTTGTTGATATTAACTCTTCACCTGTGGATTCAGTGACATCTAAAAAATTTATCTTATCATTATCAATTTTTAATCTGATTAATCCATATTGTTCTAATTTAGAATTTCTACATATTTTTAATAATTTATTATAATCATATTTATTAATGTTAATTATCATGCTATCACTTCCTTAAGTTATATAACTAAATTAAAGATTTGTATGTCTATATATTTTTTTATAAAATTTTTTAACATCATCTAAATTTTCTTTATTTTTAACTAGATATTCTTCGGTTGTAATTTGATAAAAATCATTTGCTAATATTTCATCAACCTCATTAAAGAAAACATTTAATCTTTCTTTTGTATCTTTAAAATAACTATCTATCTTACTTCTACCGTCATAGCCAACATTTTTGATAAATATATTAAATTTTTCAGATAATGTAGCATACTTATTATCGTTTAAGTTATTTATGAAATCTATATAAATTTTATTATTATTTCTATATATACACATATATTTTTTATCAAACTCTCTTGTTTCATCATCATCAATTATTAATTCATCATCATAATTTAATAAATGGAATAATGGCATATATAGTGGGTGATTTATATCAAACTCAAAAGATATTTTATTGATGTCTTGTTTTTCTAAAGGAGTCCAACCACCAAATCCATAATCATCACCTTTAAATAAATAATATGTTTTAGCTAACTTTCCATCATCAAATATAGCTTCACGCAGTGAATATGTGTGGCTATCTTTTTGATATATTAATTTTCTATTGACGCTTATATCAAACCTTTTTTCAAATTCCATGATTAACCCACTCCTACTTATCATTATATCAAAAAAAGACTAGTTAAAACTAGCTTTTTAAATCATTAATATATTACTTTATCATCTTTTTTGCTATATTCATTAAATGTCTTTATAGTTTCATCTCTATCCATCGGTATTAAATTTAATATATCATCATCTTTATTATTAATATACTTATATATTAACTCATCCTTAAACCCAATATTAGATGCATCTAATATGGTATTACCATAATATACTTTTTTAATATTTGACCAAATAATAGCTGATAAACACATTGGGCATGGATAACATGTTGTATATAATTCGCATCCGCTTAAATCATAAGAATTTATATTACGACAAGCATCTCTTATAGCCTCTATTTCAGCATGTGCAGTTGGATCTATATTTTTTATAACATTATTAGATGCTATACCTATTATTTTCCCATCTTTTACTACACATGCTCCAAAAGGACCACCTGAATTAGTTTTTAAATTATTATCCGCTAGTTCTTTAGCAACTTTCATATATTGATTCATTATGCACCTCTTATTTAATTTCTATTAATTCATATTCATTTGTACCAAATCCTAGTTTTACTTTTTCATATAATTTAATAACATTTCCTTCCGTTATTTCTCTTATAAAGTATACTTTTGCTTTTTCCATATTATCACCTATTTTTATTATATCAAAAAAAAGACTAGTTTAACTAGTCTTTATACTGCGATTTTTTTAAAACATGAATCTACAAATTCAGTATCATTAATTTTAGCTTCAAGATATTTATTAAATGCTTCTTTATTAATTCCATCTTTAGTAATTAGATTATAATTAGGAAAATATTTTTCCAAATCTGCTCTTTTTACTTCATATGTTTTGCCACTGAAATTATATTTAATATATTTAGCATTATCAATTAAAGAAAATATAGATACAGAGTTATATACAATACTTTTTTCTAAATAATAGTTTTCATTTATGTACCAATCTGTTATATGGTAATTAATTGTAAGTCCTAAATTATTTGTATCAATTTCAAATGAATAACCATATTCAGCTAATGGTAATGAAGATATTAAGTTGCTATCATTACTATTATTACCTACGTATTTATTTTTATATTTAATAATATTATTAATTCCTGCTTTATCTCTATTAAATGGTACTACAGGTACTGTATCAGTAGTATATTCTTTTTTAAAGTCTACTATAATATATTCGTTAGTTGTATTACTATTTACTCTATATACATTATAAAATGGATTATCACATTCATATACATAGTCATTACCTGTTTTAATCGTACAGAATCTAGGTAGTTGTCTTAAATTAATTACACTTAAGTAATCAATAAGGAAAAGCGCGGCGATATAAAGAATAAAATAACCAAAATGTATTATTAATCTTTTATGATATGCGAGTTTCTTAGTTAATTTACCTACTCCTATTAATGATACAATACCACCTATAACAGAATAAATACTTCCCCATGAACTTTCTGATGCAAACATAGTTAATGCAGTAACAGACATAAGTATACCTATAACTACTAGTATTATTCCTAAATTATTTTTAACTAAATTAATTTTTTTAGTAGAATAATCAATAGTATTAATAATGTTTTCTTCAAACTTCTCTTGATATACTTTCTTATCAATCTTTTCTCCACTTAAAAGTTCATTAATGGTAATACCTAATGTATCACATAATGGTTTAAAAAGTGATAGATCTGGCATGTTTCTACCATTTTCCCAGTTACCTACTGATTTATCAGTAACTCCTAATTTTTCTGCTAATTCTTGTTGCGTCATTTTTGCATCTTTACGACACAATGCAATAAATTTGCCGATTTTTTCTTGATTCATAAAAATCTCCTTTCACATAATCATCATATAATAATCATGTATAATTTTACAGGAAATATTACTAGGGTTATTAAAATTACTAGATAGGAAATTAAATTTCTACTTCTATTTATCACTATACATATTTCTTTAATAAAGGTATTTTACTCATTATTAATGAAATAATATATGAAATAATGAATGATGTTATAAATATCATAGGAATATTTATTAATGCATTATCCATATGAAAATTATTTAATATTTCATACATAATAGATATTATTGAATAATGAATTGCGTATATTCCTAAACTTCTTTTAGAAATAGAATCAATAATTTTATTTGTAGTATTTTTAAATTTATCTTTTATTAATACAAACACTGCTGCTGTTTGAAATAAAATGTTAATACTTAAATTAGAATATGGAATACCGACATATCTTCCTTCAGATAAAGAAAGTGTATATGTTCCCATTATTGTTATATATAATCCAATTAAACCACATAGATAAATTACATTTTTATTTTTTAAATCATAATTACTTATATACCAACCAAGTATGAAGTAAGTTGTATAACCTCCTACATATTGTAAAATTAATTTATCATTAATAATTTCATTTATAGTTCTAAATAAATTAAAATAAAGACTTCCTATATTAGCAATTTCTGGAATTATATATGTAAATATTACTGCAAGTATAAGGAAATACTCTACATATTTTTTATTACTATCAGTTACCCATAGTCTTAATATTGGAACAATAAGATATAATCCAATGATTAAATAGATAAACCATAAATGAGAATATCCTGAAATTAAAGAAGTAATTATTTTACTAATACTTATTTGTCCATGTCTAATAGATCCAGCTAAAATAACATCAAATATTATAAAGTATATAATTGACCAAAAAATAAAGAATAAAATCATTTTTAAAATACGTTTTTTTAATTTATCTTTTGACATTTGATAATTTTTATCTAACATTAATGAACCAGATATCATAACAAATAATGGGACTCCGATTCTAGCTAAGCCATCTAATATATTACCGGCCCAGAAATTTACGGAACCAAATTCTTTTGCTGCATAAGGTGCACATACATGTATCATAATAACTGACAAGCATGCAATTACTCTTAAAATATCTAAATAATAAATTCTCTTACTCATATACATTCACCATAAATATATTATATCATAAACATCTATTTAATATTGTTTAAAGTTTTAGAATAATCTAATAATTCATCAAATTTAACATCATTAAATATTTCAACTTTTCCTTTTTGAATATGAGATGACGTTACATTCAAAAGTCTCTTCATATAAGAGATTACTGAACCATGTGATACTATTAAAACATTGTGATAATCAGTATTAGATATGTCAATTAAAAAATTTGTTAATCTTTTTTCTATATCTAATTTGTTTTCGCCATAATCACCAAATCTAGTTAAGTAATCACCTGCAATTTGTTTTCTTCTTATTTCATCTAATTCTTCATTATTTTTAGAATGAGAAAATTTTCCATATTGTATTTCACGTATCCTATCCTCTATTACTACATTAATATGCGGATATTTTTCAAAAACATAATGTGCAGTTTCAATTGTTCTTGGAAGTGGTGATACATACATAGCATCAATATTATTTGGAAGATAACTAACAGCTTCTTTTACTGCTTCTATTCCTTTTTCAGTTAATATTGACCAATATATTTCTTTATCAGAAATTAACTCTTTAACATTATCTGTTGCTTCACCATGTCTCATAAATATCAAATTCATACTATCACCTATATAAATTATAACAAAAAAGACTAGTTTTACCTAGTCTTAATAATTACATCATAATAAATTATATATCTTCTCTGTTTATTCCTCTGGCAGCAAAAGATTTATATATCTTTTCCATATCACGATACATACCACTTCTTAATTCTTCAGAATATGAATCTAGTTCTATATTATCTTTACTGTTATCAATTTCTTTTTCAATATCATATGGAACACTAACCAATTCAAATGAAAATGTTTCATCAATATTCTTTGAACCAAAATTACCTGATAATACTAAATAATTAGCAACAGTAGTATTTTTTATATTTCCATCTTTTACTGGATTTCTAAATACATCTATAGCATTTCCCACCGAACCTGTATTAATAATATATCTATTATAAATCTTTTGAACATATGGTGTATGAATATGTCCATATATTAAAACATCTGCTTTTTCATTACTAATAGTATTATTGCCAGGTAAAACTAATTCATATAAATTTTTAATAAAGTCAACATTACCAACAAATTTATCGATTTTTTCAGGATGGGCATGTACTAATCTGATAAGTCTTCCACTCATATAGAATTCATAACAGAAAGGTAAATTAACTAAGTATTTAGTAGATTCTTCATCTAACATATTCTTATTCCATTTTATTCTGTCTATTTCTTGAGTAGTTTTATTTGATAAATCTATATCACTAGCAAAATATTCATCACAGTTTCCTTTTAATACTATTTCACATTTTTCCTTTATTAAATCGATACACTCTTTTGGATGACTGCCCTTTGCAATAATATCACCTATACAATATATTTTATTTATATTTTTACTTTCAATATCATTAAGAACAGATTTTAAAGCTTCTAAATTCCCATGAATATCAGATATAATAGCTATTTTCATAAAATCACCTATATAAATTATAACAAAAAAGACTAGATTACTCTAGTCTTAATAATTATTTATATTAATTCTTTTTTGCGTTAACTCTAGCTTGTAGTACCTTCTATCTAGAGGGCACTCATTCAAATATTGATTAAACTCAATTTTACTATATCACTAATTTCAAATTATCATACATGCGATTTTTCTTTGTATCGTAATATCTTAATCTTGCGATTAGTCTAATTTCTGGTTTTACTATAAAAATCAACACCTGAATATGTACCATCTTTATTTAATCTTCTGTTAGGAATAGTACCATCTTTTCTGAATCCTGCCTTTTCCATTACTCTTGATGATTGTTTATTTAATTCATTGCATGTACATTCAACCAAGTAATAACCACTATCTAGTAAATAATCTGATACAGCTTTTAAAGCCTCTGAGGCATAACCTTTGCCCCAGTAATCATATCTAATTACATAACCGACATCACAATAATTATGCTTTTTAACAACAGTATTTACTGAAATATTTCCTAATGTTTCATTATTTTCTTTTAAAACAATTGCCCATTTTTCACATTTATCTGTTTCTACATCTTTCATACAATTCTTTATATATTCTAATTCTTGTTCAACAGTCAAATCTGGGAAAGGAATATACTTATGTAATCTATCATCATGGAGTATTTCATAAAAAGCATCTATATCACTTTCATTATATCTTCGTAATATTAATCTTTCTGTTTCTAATTTTGGACTTAACATCTACATCACCCTAACTCCATTATAACATACTTTTCAGTATTTTTAATGATCGTAATATTACTATTCTCTGAACGAAAAAAGACTAGATTTATCTAGTCTAATTTATTAATTATTCTTTGCTTTGATTGCAGCTTGTACTATAGGCAAGTTCGAGCCGATTAAGACTAAAATGATTTAATTAATTATATTTTATAATGCATAACTAATTTCAAAATTATTAGATGTTAGTTAGCTTTTTTAGTTTTATATGAGAATCTAACTCATAAATAAACTTTTGATTCAATTCTTCATTTGAAGGTAATGAATCATCTGAAAAATTATTTAATATAGAGTAAAAGCGATTTAGAATCTCTTTGCATTTGCGTTCTACATTTTTTGAATCGATTATCTCCTGTTGCAATTTGATATTAGCATTATCACTAAACCATTTAATATTAATATCTTCTAATAATTTAATTTGTTCTTCAGTAATGATACCAATTTTCCCTTTATAATCTCTTCTCTGACGGAAAAGCCAATGTCCTAAACTTATACCTTTTTCATCATATTCATATCCATTTATTGTTTTAAAGCTTGCAAGCATGTCTAAATTACCATGATGTTCATAATACGTATTTGCAAGTTCATAATTACTCATCCATCTTGAATCAAGTACATTACCAAAATTCATTTTGATATCTTCTAACAATTTAATTTGTTCTTCAGTAAGTTTATCTTTTTGATATGCTATTCTCTGTTTAGAAATCCAATATCCTAAACTTATACCTTTTTCATCATATTCATATCCATTTATTGTTTTAAAGCTTGCAAGCATGTCTAAATTGCCATGATGTTCATAATATGCCTTTGCAAGTTTATAATTACTCATCCATTTTGAATCAAGAACATTATCAAAATTCATTTTGATATCTTCTAACAGTTTAATTTGTTCTTCAGTAAATTTACCTTCTTGATATGCCATTCTCTGTTTACAAATCCAATATCCTAACCTTATACCATTTTCATCATATTCATATCCATTTATTGTTTTAAAACTTGCAAGCATGTCTAAATTGCCATGATGTTCATAATACGCCTTTGCAAGTTCATAATTACTCATCCATCTTGAATCATGTATGTTAGCAAAATTCATTCCGATATCTTTTAATAATTTTATTTGTTCTTCAGTAATGATACCATTTTTCCCTTGATAAGCTTTTCTCTGTTTAGAAATCCAATCTCCTAACCTTATACCATTTTCATCATATTCATATCCATTTAATGTTTTAAAAACTTGTATTATATCCAAATTACCATAATGTTCATAATATGCTTTTGCTAAAATATATTTATCTTCCCAAGTCATTGTTAATCTATCCATAACATATCTTAGCATCTCAAATAAATCTTGATTCTCAATTTCAATATCAAATGAAGCGCCCTTAATTTTTATATTACGATGATTAACACAATCATTTTCTTGAATATATTTTATTCTATCTTTTAGATTATTTTCTAACTCTTTTATGAAGGCATAATTATTAGTTAAATCGATTACTAGTGGTGCAATAAGTTTTTCTATTAATTCTTCTTTACTAATATTATCTTTAATTGATATATCTTTATCTTTACACATTGATATTAATTGTTCGATTGAATGTTGTTCCAATTCATCAAACTCATCTTTTGTATTACCTCGAACCGATAATGCTCTTCCTAATTGCTCAAAATATACTATATCTGAAGTTGTACCTCTTCCCATAATTACACCGTCTATATTTGGAGCATGAATTCCTTCATTATATTGATTAATAGCAAACATTACTCGAAGTTTATTATCAACTGGTTTTCCATCTAAATTAACATCATTATAAAAAGCATCTCTATTCTTTTTACCATCTTCACCCATATCACTAGTAGATGTATAAATAATTATATCTTCTTCAGGAATAAATTCTCTAAACCATTCAATTGCTTGTTGTTTAATTGTTTCAATATCATTAGATCCTTCTTCTGAACATGGAGGACAAAAGTAAATATATTTGCCATTTGGTTTTATAGATTTTTTTAATATATTGGGAATACTTGGTGCTTCATGTATTTTTCTTTTAACATCATTTAGTATTGCCATATATTCTTGATATTCTTTAGTAGTAGCACCTAATTTTTGTACTTTTTCTTCCAACTGACTTTCAAGTCCAATTAAATTAGTATATGCACTTTTATAAACCGGCTTAGGTAATACTCCATCTATCATAGCATCACATATATCATATCTACTTATGACTTTCCCAGAGAATAATTCATCAGTTTCGGGATCAGCCATATCTCTTTCATAAGCTGTTCCTCTATCTCTGACAGTATAAGCAGTCATTCCAAATATTTTCATATCAGGATGTGTCTCTATCATTGTATTAATTCTTGCTCCCCAAACTGGTGCTCCTATATGATGGAATTCATCAAGTATTAATAAATCACAATTTATATCAGATATTTCATTTTCAGATAAAGATATGAAACTTTGATATGTTCTAAAATCTAAATTAGAGAAATCTCTTCCTAAATCTAAATTAGAATTATCTTCAACTATTTTTTTAATATGTTCAATAATTCCAGATGATGGAACAACATAAATAATTTTTTTATCTTTATTATCATAAGCAAGTTGTAAGGCATTATAAGATTTACCTGTTCCTGTTGCATGAACAATACCTACAATATTTTCACCCATATCAAATGAATTTTTTATTAAATCATAGCTTCTCATGTTATGAGAATATAATCCTATTTTTTCATATTTACAGCTCATAATATCACCCTTTTAGTGCAGGCCTTACCCCTTTTTAAGTCCATATTATAGCAAAAAAGACTAGATTAGTCTAGTCTTTAATTGTTTATATTAATTATTCTTTGCTTTAATTGCGGCTTGTATTTCCATCATGGAAGGAAGTAAAAGTTATATGAAATTAAAACTATACTATATAACGTTTTTAATGTACTCATCAAATATTTTATTCATTATAATTGGTATATTTTTAATAAATATATTATACTGTTCTTCATGAGATAATTCTTTAGTGGACAAACTTTCATCTGTTGGAAAATCACTTATACCTTTTAATATTAAAATATCAACACTATTCATTTTGCATACATATGCAATGCCAGCAGCTTCTGTGTCAACTATAGTAATATTATTATCTTTTAATATTAAATAATCATTCCACATTACAAGTGGTTTGTCAGCCGTTCCAATTATGCCAGTTTTATATTCAAAATTTAGTTTAGATAAATCGATATCTACATTAAATTTTTCTTTAATCAATGGCTCAGTTTCTCGTACGGTACAATCATATTGAACAGCTAAATTTGGAATTATAATATCATACTGACTATACTTTCTATCAACTCCAGCACATGTTCCTGCAACTATTATTTTTTCTAAATTAAAATGATCAATCATATATTGTGTAGATGCTGCAGAAGCAACCTTTCTTATATAACATCTATATACAATTACATTTTTGTTATTTATATCTGTCTTAAAGTATTCCCCAAAAGGAAACTTTTCACACTCTTCATGAGTTTTATTGAAATATTTTAATGTTGCTTCCCATTCATTTGACTCTGCAACACTTATCCCTATCATACTATCACATCCTATAACAATTATACCATAAAAAAGACTAGTTTTAACTAGTCTCTTATATATTTATATTAGTTCTTCTTTGCTTTGATTGCAGCTTGTGCAGCAGCAAGTCTAGCAACTGGAACTCTGAATGGTGAACAAGATACATAATCAAGTCCTACATTATGATAGAATTCTATAGATTTAGGATCTCCACCAGTTTCACCACAAACACCCAAGTGAATATCAGGTCTTGTAGATTTACCTAATTTAACAGCTGTTTCAATTAGTTTACCAACACCTTTTTGATCAAGTGTCTTAAATGGATCTTCTTCATAGATTTTCTTATCATAGTATGCTGGTAAGAATTTACCTGCATCATCTCTTGAGAATCCAAATGTCATTTGAGTTAAATCATTAGTACCAAATGAGAAGAATTCAGCTTCTTTTGCAAGTTCATCAGCTGTAATAGCAGCTCTTGGTATTTCAATCATAGTACCAACACTATATTTCATATCAACACCTGCGTTTTTAATTTCTTCATCAGCAGTAGCAACAACGATATCTTTAACATATTTAAGTTCTTTAACTTCTCCTGTCAATGGAATCATTATTTCAGGAACGATATTCCATTCAGGATGTTTAGCTTTAACACTTACAGCAGCTCTTATAACAGCCTTAGTTTGCATTTTAGCAATTTCAGGATATGTAACAGCAAGTCTACAGCCTCTATGACCCATCATTGGGTTGAATTCATGTAAATCTGCTATATAAGCTTTAATTTGTTCAACTGATTTCCCTTGAGCTTTTGCAAGCTTTTCAATATCAGCTTCTTCTGTTGGAACAAATTCATGTAGAGGTGGATCTAAGTATCTAATAACTACAGAATCTCCTTCTAATGCTTCATATAATTGTTCGAAGTCAGATTGTTGATAAGGTAAGATTTTTTCTAATGCAGCTTCTCTTTCTTCAACTGTATCAGAACAAATCATTTCACGGAATGCAGCGATTCTATCTTCTTCGAAGAACATATGCTCAGTTCTACATAGACCAATACCTTCAGCTCCTAATTCATGAGCTTTTCTAGCATCTCTTGGTGTATCAGCGTTTGTTCTAACTTTTAATGTTCTATATTTATCAGCCCAAGCCATAACTCTACCAAATTCACCAACGATTTGAGCATCTACTCTAGTTACTAATCCATCATAGATGTTACCAGTAGTACCATCGATTGAGATAGTATCACCTTCATGATATGTTTTACCGTTTAAAGTAAATTCTTTTGCTTCTTCGTTCATTTTGATGTCTCCACAACCAGAAACACAGCAAGAACCCATACCACGCGCAACTACTGCAGCATGAGATGTCATTCCACCACGAACAGTTAAAATTCCTTCAGCGGCTTTCATACCAGTAATATCTTCTGGAGAAGTTTCAAGTCTAACTAATACTACTTTTTCTCCATTTTCTTTCCATTTAACAGCATCTTCAGCAGTAAATACAATTTTACCAGCAGCAGCACCAGGTGAAGCCCCTAATCCTTTACCCATTAGTTTAGCTTCTTTTAGCGCAGCAGTATCAAATTGAGGGTGTAATAATGTATCTAAGTTTCTTGGATCAATCATCATTACAGCTTCTTCTTCTGTACGCATACCTTCATCTACTAAGTCACAAGCAATTTTTAAAGCAGCTTTAGCTGTTCTTTTACCATTTCTTGTTTGTAACATGTATAGTTTACCATGTTCAACAGTAAATTCCATATCTTGCATATCTCTATAGTGAGATTCTAGAATAGAACATACTTCTTTAAATTGAGCAAATGCTTCAGGGAATTTTTCTTCCATTTCAGCGATATGCATTGGAGTACGTACACCAGCAACAACGTCTTCACCTTGAGCGTTAGTTAAGAATTCTCCAAATAAACCTTTTTCACCAGTAGCAGGATCTCTTGTGAACGCAACACCAGTTCCACAATCATCACCCATGTTACCAAATGCCATAGATTGAACGTTTACAGCAGTTCCCCATGAATATGGAATATCATTATCTCTTCTATATACGTTAGCTCTTGGATTATCCCAACTTCTAAATACGGCTTTAATAGCACCCATTAATTGTTCTTTTGGATCATCTGGGAAATCAGTTCCAATCTTAGCTTTATATTCAGCTTTAAACTCTCTAGCTAATTCTTTTAAATCATCAGCAGTTAATTCAACATCATGAGTAACTCCACGAGATTCTTTCATTTTATCGATTAGTTGTTCAAAGTATTTTTTACCTACTTCCATAACAACGTCAGAATACATTTGAATAAATCTTCTATAGCAATCCCATGCCCATCTAGCGTTTCCTGATTTAGTAGCTAATACATTAACTACTTCTTCATTTAAACCTAAGTTTAAGATAGTATCCATCATACCTGGCATAGATGCTCTTGCACCACTTCTTACAGATACTAAAAGTGGATTTTCTAAATCACCAAATTTCTTACCAGTGATACTTTCCAATTTAACGATGTATTCGTTAATTTGATTTTGAATTTCTTCATTTATTTCTTTACCATCTTCATAATATTTAGTACATGCTTCAGTAGTAATAGTAAAACCTTGTGGAACAGGAAGCCCAATATTAGTCATTTCTGCTAAATTAGCGCCTTTACCACCAAGTAAATTTCTCATATCAGCATTACCTTCGGTAAATAAATATACATATTTTTCCATAATATCCTCCTAACTATTAAAGTATAACACTTATTCAAGTTCTATTCAAGAAAAAAGTAAAAAAAATAGTGTATATTAACACTATTTATCCTCTTGGATGACTTTTTAAATAAACATTCCTTAAGTGTTCATTAGATATATGAGTATATATACCAGTAGTACTAATAGAAGAATGTCCAAGTAACTCCCCTACACTTCTTATATCTGCTCCTCCATCCAACATATGAGTAGCGTATGTATGTCTTAGAGTATGCGGTGAAAACTTAATATCTAAATGATTTACTTTAATTAATTCTTCAAACATTTTTCTTACAGAACTATCAGATAACTTATTCCCTCTCTTATTTAAAAAAAGGTACGGTATATCTTCTTTTATAATATCTTTTCTTAAATTTAAATATCTTTTTATTTTATCTAAACAGGGTTTACCAAAATATACTATTCTAGTTTTCTTACCCTTACCAAATATAGTAATACTCATATCTTTAAAATCTATATCACTTATTTTGATATTTACAAGTTCTGACACACGAACGCCAGTTGAATATAAAAGTTCTATGATCAGATTATTTCTAACGCTATATATATCATCTTTAGAAGTTACCGAAAGCAATTTCTCTACTTCAGAATATGTTAAATAATGCGGAAGTAATAAATCTTGTTTAGGATTACTTATAAGTAACATAGGATTATTATCTATTTTATTATTTCTTATTAAATACTTATAAAAACTTCTTAAACTAGATATATTTCTTGTTATTGATTTATTAGATTCGTTATTATATAAAAATGATATATAACTTCTTATTACTTTATATGTAACATTTAAAAATGATATATTATTATCTTTAATATATTTATCAAATTTTTCTAAATCATCTCTATAATTAATTACAGTATATTTAGAATATTTTTTTACATTTTCAATATATCCTATATATTCATCTATATATTTATTCATCAGAATCACTTTCACTTTGTGACATTTTATAATCTATTTTTCTAAGTAATGAATTACTTATTAAAACAAATAGTGTACCTATAACTGCTTCAATAATATAACCCATACCACATAAAATACCAATTGAAGCACTACACCAAATAGTAGACGCAGTGTTAAGTCCATGTACTTTATGATGCGAATCATCTTTCATAACTAATCCTGCACCTAAAAAACCTATACCAGATACTATACCAGCAGCAATTCTTCCTAAATCACCAGCAGGTATTGATAAGGATGCATGAGTAAACATGGTAGATCCAATACATACTAATACAGCCATTCTAAGACCAATAGTCTTTCTTCTATATTGTCTTTCTAATCCAACAAAAAAGCTTAATAAAAACGCATAAAAAACATGTATCAAAAACACATATGTATCACTACTATAATTAACTACTATCATATCACTAAGTATCATATTAACCACCTATTCTATATTTATTTTAACACGTATTTTATTTAAAGTAAAATAAAAAATAGTATCAATAATACTATTTTCTAGATTTAGAAATTGTTACAGGAACTTCCCTATAACATATAACTCCATCATTTGTATAAATCGTTTCATAATCTTTTGGTGCTACATACTGAATATCCCCATCTTCTTCAATTTTAATTGGATCTGCATATTCTATCCTAGTAGTAGTTTTTGTTGTAACACTTTCTTGTGGAAACAAAGTACTTGATAATACTAGACTTCCACCTACTATTAAAACACATCCCGCGAATAATACAAAGCTTTCTTTTTTCATAAATTATCTCCTGTTCTTTTTTCTTAAAACAACTTGGATATTATTTATAGATTCACCATCAGCTTTAATATCTACATATTCGGTTTCAAAGTCTCTTCCATGATGTACTGTTACTTTTTCATATCCTTGCTCTTTTAAATCACTCATGATAGCTAAATCTTGATGAAGTGCAAGTCCTAATGGAAGATTATCTTCTTCTATAGGAATCATATTCAAAACTTTAGTAATCGCGCATTCGCCTTTAGTATGGTCAAAATTCATATCGTATAAGCATGTTGCTAAAGCAGAACCAAGTACTACTATACCTGCTGATATTTTTATTCTTTTGGAAAGTTTACTCATAATATCCCCCCTCTTTTTAAAAATATTATACATGAATTATATTATTTGTCAAAACAAAAAAATAGATATATAAATACCTATTTTTAATGTTTATTATCTGAATATTCTTTTCATCATTATTTTTTCTATTTCTTTTTGAGTCTCTATAGAATCTATTTTTTGTGTCCCTTTTGCTTTTATACAATCTAATATAAAGTTAGCTCTTTTTGCTAAAATTGAATTAAATACTTCCATATCAGTAATAGTATCAGTCAATATACTATTTTCATGCATATGTTCATCATAATCAAACATTTCTAATAATCTTTCTTTTTTTATTCCATAAGTACGTTCTAGTTTAGGACTAGCAGCAAATAACTTTTCACAATTATCTAAATTAATATTAATACCTCTTGATAAATAAAAATTATATCTTGCATAAGAAAGTGCGACACCTTGGATAAGATGTTTTGGATTAGAAATAATATGTTGACGCATACCAATATCATTATAAAACTTTATTTTTTGTTTTATAGTTTCTATATTTAATCCATAAAGTATAGGAAATTCTAAAGTCATTTTAAGTACTTCCTCTTTAGTATAACCTAAAGATTTTATAGCTTCTATTTTTTGTTTTATGGACTTTATACTTAAACTATAAAGTATAGCATATGATCCTGTCATTTTAAGTACTTCTTCTTTGGTATATCCTAAAGATATTATATTTTCCATTTTTTGTTTTATGGATTCTATACTTAAAACACAAAGAGTTGAATATACTCTTATCATTTTTATTACATCTTCTTTAGTATATCCTAATGATATTATATCTTCTATCTTTTGCTTTATAGTGCATATACTATAATAATAAAGTGTTGGTTCTGACTTTGTCATTTTTATTATATCTTCTTTAGAATAATCTAAATCAAGAAAAAATTTACTTATTTCCTTAAGTTTTATAAGTAATGTTTCATCTTTAATTTTATTAATAGGATAAGAATTGCGAATCTTATCATATTCTTTCTTGGTATAACCAAATTTTATAAATTCTTCTTCAAGCATAAATATTCCCCTTGCCAGTAGGTTATTATAACACACCATTAATAATTATTAAAGAAAAAAACACCTATTGGTGTTATTTTTTTATTTCATCTAATTTAACACTTACAAGTTTAGATACACCAGATTCTTGCATTGTAATACCATATAATGTATCGGCATATTCCATCGTCTTTTTCTTGTGTGTTATTAAAATAAATTGAGTTTTTTCTTTTAATCCAGTTAAATATTCACCGAAGCATCCAACGTTTGCTTCATCAAGTGCAGCTTCAACCTCATCCAATATACAAAATGGCATTGTTCTTGTTTTAATAATCGCGAACAATAAAGATATTGCAGTGAATGTCTTTTCTCCACCTGATAATAATGAAATACTTTTTAAAGTCTTACCTGGAGGCATAGCTTCTATTTCAATACCTGTTTCTAATATATTAGATTCATCTGTAAGTTTAAGAACTGCTTTACCACCTTTAAATAGCTCTTTAAATGTTTTTGAAAATTCTTCTTTGATAATTTCAAATGTTTTCATGAATTCTTTTTTCATAACATTATCCATTTCATTAATGATATCTAAAAGCATATTAGATGCATTTACTAAATCATCTCTTTGTTTTAATAAGAATTCATATCTTTTTGAAACCTCTTCATACTCTTTTGGAGCTTCTGGATTTATTGGGCCTAATTCTTTAATAGCTCTTTTTAAACTATTTACTTTAGTTCTGGCTATATCTTCATCAATCTCAAGCCTATAAATACCTGCTGCCTTTTCATAAGTCATATTATATGTTTCATTAAGAGTATTAAGTAAATTATCTAACTTAACATCCATTCTATTAACATCAATTTCTAATTTATGTAATTCTTCTTGTTTAGTATTAAATAAAGTATTTTCCTTTTTTAAATTATATTCATATGTAGCAAGTGCATCATAAAGATTAGATTTATCTCTTTTTTGATTTTCACTAATATGAATTAATTCTTCTTTTTTATTTAATGCTTCGTAATATTTAGACATTACTTCATCTAATTCTTTAGATAATGTATTTTCTAACATATTATTTGTACCAGATATACTACTATTTATATTTTGTTTTTCTTCTTCTAAAGATTTTTTTCTATTTATTAAAGCATCTATAATTGTCTTTTTCTCTATCGCATCTTTATTTAATAAATATAGTCTATCTTCACTATTTTTTAAATTATTGCTTATATCATTAATTGATTCTTCTAAAGTTTTAATATTAGAAACAACACTTTCTAACTGTTGTTTAGCTTTTTCTAAATCATATTTTAAAGATATAATATTTTTTTGTGTACTAACACCACCTGTAATAGAACCACCAACATTAATAATTTCACCATCAAGAGTTACAATACGATATCTATTTTGGATTTTTCTAGCTAAAGTATTTGCAGTATCAATAGTATCGACAACAATAATGTTACCCAATTGATTTAAAATTATATTTCTATATCTAGAATCATAACTTACAAGTGATGAGGCTAAATCTATAAAACCAGGCGAACTCTTAACTATAGATAATGTATCTTCATCTATAGATTTTGGTTTAATTATATTAAGTGGGAAGAATGTTGCCCTTCCAAGATTATTAGCTTTTAAATAACTAATTGCTTCTTTAGCTACTTCCTCATTATCACATACGATATTAGAACTCGCATATCCTAACGCGATAGAAATCGCTTTGCTATACTTAGAATCTGTATCTATAACACTTCCTATAACTCCATGTAATCCAGTTAACTTAGGATTTTTTAACACCATATTAACAGAACGAGGTAATGAATTATTATCAATATCATCTTCAAGTGATTCTATATTAGATTTTAGTCTATTTTCTTCTTTTATATATTTAGATAAAATATTATCCTTATTTTGTTTTTCTTCTTTTATTTTGTTTAAAACATTAGTCTCATTTTTAATATCTAAAGATATTTCATTATATATATTAGTATCATCTACTATATTTCTATCTAATTCTTTTAAACTATTTTCTACTTTTAATAATGATTCTTTTAATGTAACTAAATTATCATGTAATTTAGAATCTTCTACATTATATTTTTCTCTTTCTTCAATAATTATTCTTCTACTATTTAATTTTTCTACTTCACTAGTTATTTCCAATAATTCATCAGAAGTGTTTTTAATCTCGTCATCTAATTTAGAAATTTTAAGTTTATATTCTTCTATTGTTGCTTCATCAGTACTCGAAGAAGAAGTAATATTTAAAATCTCGCTTTTTAAAGTTTCTACTTTAGCTTTAGATTCTTGATATACCTTATTAATATTAGTAATATCATTAGTAATTAAAGAAATTTCAATATCTTCTAAAGATGAAGCTAGTTCATTATATTTTAAAGTCTTATCTTTAGCAGAAGCCAATGGTTCAACTTGAGATTCTAATTCTTTTATAATATCAGATACTCTTTCAGTATTCGCGTTTGTTTTTTCTAATTTTCTTAAAGCTTCTATTTTTCTTTTCTTATACTTAAGTACTCCTGCAGCTTCTTCAAATATTCCTCTTCTATCTTCTGGTTTATCTGATAAGATTTGTTCTACTTTACCTTGAGAAATAATATTAAAACTATCCTTACCAATACCTGTATCCATAAATAGATTTTGAATATCTTTAAGTCTTACTTTTTCATCATTTATAAAATATTCATTAGTTGAATCTATATATACTCTTCTTTTAACCGCGACTTCATCATATGGAAGTGGTATATAATGATCAGTATTATCAAATATCAAAGTAACAGACGCGACATTCAAAGGTTTTCTTGATTTGGAACCGGCGAATATTACATCAGTCATTGAATCACCACCACGAAGTGATTTAACTGATTGTTCACCTAATACCCATCTTACTGCATCTAATACGTTACTTTTTCCAGATCCATTAGGTCCAACTATACCTGTAACATTTTTATCTAGTTTTATAATTGTTTTATCCGCGAACGACTTAAATCCTTGCGCGTGTATTTCTTTTAAATACATAAAAGCACCCTCTATCAAACATATTAATTATACTATATTAAGTATTTAAAATCAAACAAAAAGCAAAAAAACTCTAGTTATTTTAGAGTTTTTTCTTTATTCTTTTCTTCAGATATATCTTTACTATTTTTTCTAATGCAGCCAGAAATTAATGCGATATTTATAAGGAATATTAAAGATTTTATAGCGTCACCTTTAATTCTACTACGATATACATTAATCATTGCTTCACCTTTAGGTATATCTAGTGTTCTTTCCAATTTAACAATAGAATTATTTAGTTTGCACACATTCAAGTTTTCAATTTTACTAGCTACATCATATGGAATTACACTGGGATCCACATGTTTTATACCAAGCGATTGAAAACGTTCGTCTTTAATGGCTATATCATCCATATAATTTGATGAAGTAAAATTTTCTATAGTTCTAGTAGAAAGCAGGTCTTCAAAAGATATTTTCTCACTATTTTCTTGATAAACAGCTTGATACCTTACAGTCTTTGTAACGTTTCCTAATTCATCTATTATAGTTGTCGTAATTGGTACATAATTAACAGATTGATTTATAATTTCTGTATGATCTAGTATAGTTGGATCTATATAATAATATTTTTCTCCCACTTTAACTATATCCCAAGCGTGATTATCATTGAAAACAAGATTAGTCTCTAATCCTAAAGAATGTGCCATTGCCGCAAACATAGCCGCGTAATTACCACATATTTGAGTTTTATTATTTAAAGCGCCATCTAAATATCCTTCAGCATAAAATGGCGAATGATCGATTTCATCAGTTCTTTCTTCTTTAATAAGTTTACTAACTTCCTCATCATATGTATATTCCTTTAAAATATATAATAATATTTTATCTATTTTTTCTTTTTCGGTATCTGTTGGTAATACTCCTATATTATTTGTAGCTTGTTCTATTTTTTTACTGATATCTAACAATATATCCATATTAGTTGTAATAACTTCAACACCGGCTTCTTTTAACTCATTCAAATCTTCATTTGAGAAAAATATCGCGGTTGTATATGGTTCACCAACCAAAGTTAATCTATCTAAAAATTTCAAATCTTTATAATTGTAAGCTAGATGAATGCTAGTATTTAAAACTAAGCTATGTATATTATGTAAGCTTTCTAAATATTCTGATTCAATATTTATATAATGTAAAATTGTATGATCATTATATAAAGAATATGAAGCATATTCCTCTTCAGTTGTTAGATATAATGTATCTATTGATGGTATATCTTTTAAAAATCCATACTTATCTTTAGAAAATGAAGAAGACGGATTATGATTTACAATAATAATATTAATATCTTTAGAAAAGTTAGATCCATCTATCTCATCAATTGGAAGTGTTCTAAAATCATCGATAATAAGTTTTTCTAAATTCTGCATATCATTTAAAAAACTATAATCATTTTCATTAGTTAAAGTTACACGTGCGAATTTTGCGTGCATTAAATCTTCTTTAGAATAACCATATATTCTAACCCTATTATCGTCAAACACTATTTTTTCAATAGAATCAATATATGTATGATTTTTAGTTTCTGTCATATCACGATATATTTTAACATCTTCAAATGTTTTACCCGCGCCTAATAGACTCCCAGCTGTATTTAAACTAAGAGACAGTAAAAAAAGACCTTTAGTAAGTTTATTAATTTTTTTAGTCATACCCCTCACCTGCCAATATAATACTATATTATATATTTAAAATCAATAAAAAACTCATCATTTAGATGAGTCTATTCCTAATTTTTCTTTTAATCTTTTTTCATATTCATCTTTTAAAATATAGATATCTTTACTACTCATAAATACTAAGCATGCATTTTCATATTTTAAAAGTTCATCTACCTTATCTAAAGACATATATTTACCATTTTTAAGTTTATCTAATATTACCTTATAAGTAACATCATCATAACCTTCTTCTTCTCTATCAACACCTATATCCATAACATATGCCTCATCTGCTAGAGAAAGAGCATCAGCAAATTCTTGAGCAAATTCATAAGTTCTAGATAATGTATGTGTTTTTAAAATGGCAATTAACTTTTTATCTGGATATTTTTGACGTGCGCCTTTTAAAGTTACTTTAACTTCTGTAGGATGATGAGCATAATCATCAATTGTTACTATATCGCCTATTTTAGTTTCTTTAAATCTTCTCTTGGCACCTTCAAATGTTTTTAAATATTTAGAAACTTCTTTTGCTTCTAACCTTTCATAGTAACATACTGAAATTACGGCTAAAGCATTCAAAAGCATATGCTTACCAAATAAAGGGAGATCAAAGTGTCCATAGTAATTATCTTCTACAAACACATCGAAACTAGTTCCATCATCTCTATACTCTATATCTTTAGCTATAATATCATTATCTTCAGATATACCATAGAAAAATATTGGTTTATCTGGTCCTAGGTAATGAGTATATGGATCATCTCCACACGCGATTACCATATTAGTAGCTAAATTAGCGTAGCTTCTATATGCATCTATAACATCATCAATATTCTTATAATAATCTATATGATCTAATTCTATATTAGTTATAATTGCATAGTATGGAGTATAATTTAGAAAATGTCTTTTATATTCACATGCTTCTAAAGCAAAATATTCATTCTCTCTAGATGCACATCCAGTTCCATCACCTATTAATGCATTACAACCTTTAATATTAGATAAAACATGATATAGCATAGAAGTTGTTGTAGTTTTACCATGGCATCCTGAAACACCAATTGTTTTAAACATTCTTGATAGTCTTCCAAGCATATCTTGATATGAATATATTTTTAAATCTAATTCTTTTGCTCTAGCAACTTCAGGATTAGTATCAGTAAATGCATTACCTTGTACAATTACCATACCTTCCTTGATGTTAGAAGCATCGAATTCCAATATTTTAATACCTTTTTTAACTAAATCATCTTCAGTAAAGAAATGGTCCTTTTTATCACTACCTTGTACTTCATAGCCTAAATCTTTAATTATTTGAGCTAAAGATGCCATACCAGAACCTTTAATACCTATAAAATGATACATATTATCACTCTTTCTATATAAATTATACTACATTTAGCCTAGATATGTTAAGAGAAATGGTCCTAAAATTAAAATTAATATAAGTGGTACCATAAATATTACAGATACAATACTTATTTTATTTGGTATCTTATTTATTTGAGTTTTAATTTCCAATGACTCTTTTTCTCTTAAAAAGTCTACTTGATTATATAACGTATCTAATATACTATTACCAAATATTGATGTTTGAGTCATATTTAAAATTATGTTATTGATTGTAACTGATGGTATTCTTTTTTTCATATCATCAAGCGCTTCAATTAATGTTTTACCATAATTCATTTCATTTAAAGCTTTTTGAAATTCAGCCGATAATTCAGAATTAACATTAGCAATAGTAACTGCTAAACTTTTTTCTAGATTACGTCCAGATTCTAATGTTAATGTAAGTATTTCAAAGAAATATAGTGCTTCATGTTCTAAATTACGCGCGCGATTCGCTAAAGGAATATCAATCGCGATTCGTTCAAATGCGAAATAAAAAGCTAAGGATGCAAATGGTGCAAAAATATATCCTAATTTAGTTACATATAAGAATAGTAAAAATACTACAAATGTAAATGCAAATCTAATATTCATAAAACTAACTGCATCATATTTAAAGTCTTTTAACATATCTATTTTTGATTGCAAATCGTTAATTAAATCATCACTATATATTTTTCGGATATACTTTTTCTTAGCCATTTTCTCACATCCTTACTTTTAAGATTTTTCTTACTATAAATATATATATAATATAGAATATAATTGAAACGATAAGTAATAACAATCCTAATGGATTTTTAAAGAATGGATCAAAGTATGTAGGATTAAGTATTGATATTATAAATACATATACAATTGGTATAAAGAATAATACCCACATAATAATCCTTGAACTACTAGTTAATGACTTAAGTTCCAATTTTAATTTTTTCTTCATAAATAATGAATTTTCAATTGATGAAAATACTTTAATAATATTACCACCTGTTTTATTTAGGATAGTAAGTGAAGCAGTTAAATAATTAACTTCTTCAATATTTATACGTTCAGCAAACCTTTCAAATACAACATCTAAGGCAAGTCCTTTAGAAAGTTCTTTCTTCATCAGATTAAATTGTTCACCTACAATACCAGGAAGTTCTTCTGATACCAATGAAATTGCTTGAACGATACTTCTACCTGACTTAAAAGCATTATTCATTATAATAACAGCTTGTAATAGGTCATTTTCAATCTTGTCATAATATAATCTATATTTAAAGAAATATAAAATATCTATAACAAAAAAGCCTAGAATTAGAGGAACACTAACCTCATAAACTGTTAATGTTTTATATTGTAATGCTTTAGCTATTACAGCTAAAATAAGAAAGCCAATTGAACATAATATTTTTAATGATACTATATCTAATGCATTATCATACTTATCTTTAGTAAATATCAAATACTTATTAAATCTTTTTGAATATCTAACCAATAATTTAGATTTTTTAATGACTTGCGATAATGTTTTTATAATACCATTACCAAACCAAAACATTATTTCAAACACAGACTGCGTTGTGTCATTTAAAGGTTCAATCGCATATTTCGCGTATCTTTTTTCTAACTTAATAAGTCTTAAATAAGTACTCAATCTATTAATTGTTATTAAAAGTAATACAATAACCGCGATTTGAACAGTCGCTAATAGGTATGATTGATTATTTGTAATAGTTAAATTAACCATCTTAGATGTAGTATTTCCAGCTTTATCTACTACATCATAGATAAGCTTTTGCTTACCAGGTTTATTAAGTGTTAATGAAGAAAAATTAGTGTTAATTGAAGTAGTTAAATCACCATCTATATTATCTAATGCTTTAACATTTCCCCATAAATCTAATTTATCTCCAACACGCATATGAAGATCGGTCTCTCCTACACGTAATTCTGGTGCTTGTTTATCAACGATATACTCTCCAGATCTTGCTTCAACAGTCTCACCATTTATAAGCATATTAACTGAAATATAATATCTTCCTGATGTTTCCAAAAGTATTTCTTTAGATGTCCCATCTAGTACAGTAGCAGTTAAATATATCTCATCATTTTTATATACATGATAAGTATATTCTAAGCATCCATAGCTAGGAGTAAAAGTTATACTTATATTTTCTTTTGTAGGTGTAGTTACACTATAAATACTAAAATTATCCATAACTCACCTATTTAAACATATCATCGACAGTTTTGATACCTGCTTTTGAAATCTTATCATATACTTTTGGTACATATTTATGCATTAAGAATTCACCTGCAACTTCACCATCTTTGGTAATGCCCTTTTTATTATATTGAAATATTTCTTTAAGTTGAATTACATCATCTTTGATACCTACTATTTCAGAAATACTAGTAATTTTTCTTCTACCATCAGAAAGTCTTTCAATATTAATAACAATATCAATTGCATTTTCAATATATTCTCTTATCGCTTTAATAGGTATTTCCATACCAGCCATAAGTATCATAGTTTCAAGTCTATTTAAGGCATCCATAGGACCATTTGCATGCATAGTAGTCATAGATCCAGAATGTCCTGTATTCATTGCTTGAAGCATATCAAACGCTTCTTTACCACGAACTTCACCAACGATAATTCTATCTGGTCTCATACGAAGTGAGTTAATAACTAGATCTCTTATTGTTACTTCTCCTTCACCTTCATAATTAGTCTTTCTAGTTTCTAGACCAACAACATGTTTTTGACGAAGTCTTAATTCCGCGGCGTCTTCAATAGTTATGATACGTTCGGAATCTTCAATAAATCCAGATAATACGTTTAAAAGTGTAGTTTTACCTGTACCAGTACCACCAACTACGATAATATTACATTTAGCTTTAACACATGCTTCTAGAAATCTTGCCATTTGTGTAGTCATGGCACCACTTCTTAAAAAGTCATCGATATTTTCTAAATCCTTTTTAAATTTTCTTATGGTTACAACTGGTCCTTTTAACGATAATGGCGGTAGTACCGCATTAAGTCTTGAACCATCTTCTAGTCTCGCGTCTATCATAGGGTGTGCCATATCAACTGTTCTACCTATCGGTTGAATCATTCTTTGAACAGTTCTTACAACATGGTCATTATTAATAAACGAAACACTTTCATCTTTAATAACGTGTCCATCTATTTCTATATATACATCATTAAGACCATTAATCATTATTTCAGTAATAGATGGATCATCTAATAGTTCAGTTATTGGACCATTACCATTTATTTCATTATCTATTAAATTGTAAATATAGTTTCTTTCTATATTAGATAAATCATATCCAACAATGATTGAATTTATTTGCTCTTTAATCTTTTCATCTGATGTACTATAGTTTAATACATCATTATCAACCAACTTTTGAACTATCTTATTTCTTAATTCATCTAAAAGTTCTTTATTTTGAAAAGATTCATAATCTGATATATCTAAAAAATCAGGTTTAGAAGCTTCTACATTAAATTCATCCATGAATTTTTTAGGCATATCATCACCCCTCTTTTTCTTCTACTAATAAACTTTCTGCCATATAAGTTAAATCAGATACACTTTGTTTATAAGTTGATCTAATCTTATTATCCAGCGTTAAAATTTTTCCTTCTAAAATATATTTATCAATATTTTTAATATTGAATTTATCTGTTAAATAATACTCTACATTTCTTTTTAAGAACTTATTCGCGTCAAATCTTTTATACGCAGCTCTGCCTTTAAAAATTGATCCATTAAGTAGTATTGAATAATTAGTTCTATCCATATCTTTATAGATTGCTATCATAGAACGCATATTCTTTAAATCAACTGCTTCATTAGTAACTACATATAAAATCTTGTCACTATTTTCTAATATAGTTAAATTAAGTTCATTCAAGAAATGATTAGTATCTATTAAGATAACATCATATTTATAAGACGCTCTAGAAAGTATAAGTGGTATATAACTACTTATAACACGGTTAGATTGTCTAATATCTTTAGGACCTGCAATTACATCTATTAAATCATTATATTTAGTAATATAATTTTCAAAATCTGTATACCTATTATTATTCATATCATCAGTCATAATATATATATCACTTGTAGGATCTAAATTTAAGCATAAACTTACAGCTGATGAATACAAATCCATATCAATTATTAAAACTTTTTTGCCGTTATATGCATATATACCTGCCAAGTTAAGTAGAGTTGTAGTTTTACCTACTCCACCTTTAACAGATGTAACAGTAATAACTTGAGCTTTCCTATTTTTCATAAAAAGCCTCCTTATTCTTCTTTTATAATTATCTTTCCATTATCAATATAACCTATAAAGTTATATTCAAAATCATAAAATGATTTATTTAATATTTTTCCAAATAATGCATTATATCTTCCTTTGATAACTACACTAATTCTATCTTCATTCTTACTAACTTCGTAAGTACAATCAGTATTCTTAGAAAGTAGCCTTTCAAGTACATCAGTATCGCTTTTCAAAGCATATCTAATAGCCTCTTTAGTACTTTGTTTTACTTTATATGTTTTAGTCATTAAAAGGCCTAATTCAACAGTTGTTACAAAAGCTACTAAAAGAATTGGAAGTATAAGCAAAAATATTACTAACACTTGACCTTTATTATTCATATTAATCACCTACATAAAAACTTCTATTAGCTTTAATCTCATAAGGATTAGATAAGAGTTTATTAACTCCTGGTGTTATTAATTTAACATTTTTAGAAACCTCTATATTAATCATGTCACCATTTTTTGTAAAAGAAGCTTTAATATTTTCTTTGGTTTCATATAAAGGGATTAAATCTTTATCATTTTCATATAATTCAATTAAAGGATCTATATGTGTTTCTAATATATATTTTTGATGAATTAGATTACCGATTTCAATCATTGAAAAAATGATTAACATAAGTACCGGTAAAATTAAAATGAACTCAACTAAAGCTTGACCTTTATTATTCATTTTACCACTCCATCCTACTATAATAAATTATATCAAAAAATGTTCTAATTAACAATAATTAGAACAAGTATTTTATAAAAAAATATACTTAAAAAGTATATTAAAAATCAAAATCATCCTTACAATAACCTTCACCAGGTTTTTCACCAGGAATATATTCCCTGTCTGTCATACTACATGCAGATTTTGTCATAGAATCTTGTAAATAACCACCGAAAGTTTTTACAATTGATATAACTATAACAGAGATAACCGCGATTATAAGCAAATATTCAACTAAGGCTTGACCTTTATTATTTAACTTCATACATATCCCTCGTATTCTATATTAATTATAATCACAAAAGAAATATTTGTCAATTATTTTTTAATGTGTTATATTAATATTGGTGATAGTATGGAAGTCAAATATTGTACTAAATTCAAAGACCGTCTCTTAGGCTTAATGTTTAAAAATGACATAACACCAATGTGCTTTCCTAAGTGTCATGGAATCCATACATTTTTCATGAAAAAACCAATTGATGTCATTATGACAGATAAAAATAAAAAAGTAATAAAAATATATAAAAATATTGGAAAAAACAAAATTTTGTATAATAAAAATGCATACTATATATATGAACTACCTGTAAACTTTAAAAAAATAAACCTAGGTGATATCATCTAGGTTTTTATCTTAATCTTCCAATTCTATTTTCGTTTTCTAAATATCTTAGTCTAAACTTTAACTCTTCTTCTATTATAGCCATCTTAGCAAATAGCATTCCTACATATTCTTTATCTAAATATTTGATATATTTTTTTAATATGAAAATTCTATATCTTATTAAATCTTGGTAGATTGAATATACATACCCAGTATTACCATCGTCATCACCAAAACTAGATAAGATTAAATTCAAATACAAATTAAGCTTGTTTTTGATTTTCTTCTTTAACACTAATTCAATAAATTCGGGTTTGAAAATTACTATTTTCGCGACCAATACACCATCGTCTATGAAAATATCAGTTAAAGGTTTAAATGAAATACCATCTAATTTTTCTAACTTAATATATATAATTTTGTTATCCCTTTTTATTAAATAGTGTTTTTTCATATTAATCATCCTCTTCTAATAAATCTGGTCTTCTCTCTTTTGTTCTTTTTACTTGCTCCTCGTATCTCCATTTTTTAATATTTTCATGATGACCTGAAAGCAAGACATCAGGAACAGACATACCTCTGTATTCCTTTGGATGAGTATAAACAGGATAATCAAGTAAATTATTTTCAAAAGTATCATTTTCATATGATTCTTTTTCTATAACACCATCGATTAATCTAGTTACAGAATCTGTAATAACCATACTTGCAAGTTCACCGCCTGTAAGTATATAATCTCCTATACTATACTCGATATCTGCAAGAGCTCTTATTCTTTCATCGAACCCTTCATAATGACCACAAATAATAATTAAATGCTTTTTCAAAACTAATTTTTTAGCTTCTTTTTGATTATATTTAACTCCTTGTGGCGTTAACAATATGATAGTTGAATCATCAGTTTTAATATCATCTACTGCCAAAAATATTGGTTCCGGCATTAGAACCATTCCAGCTCCTCCGCCATATCCATAATCATCTACTTTTTTATGTTTATCCGTACTATAGTCTCTTATATTATGAATATTTATAGTAACTTGTTTTGACTGAATTGCTCTTCCGATTATCGATTCAGTTAAAAAGCCATCAAACATTTTTGGAAATAAAGTTAAAATATCAATTTTCATTTATAAGTCCCTCAATTTCTTTTATAGTTATTTTTTTAAGTTCATAATCAACTGATGTAATAAACTCATCTATATATGGTATCATATTTTTATTATCTAATACTAGTATAAAATACTTAATATTTTTAATTATACTAATAACTTTACCAATATATCTATCACTATAAACTTCAAAACCAATCAAATCTTCAATTACTGGTTTTTCTAAATTATCTTTATCTATATATACTTTTTCACCTTTGTATTTTAATACTTTATCAATATTATTTATTCCCTCAAACGAAACCATATCATAATCTTTATGGCGACGATATGAAACTACTTTCAAAGGAGTATCTAATATATATAAAGTAGAACCTACACTATAAATAGATGAATCTGAAAAATCTGATTTTATTCTTATTTCACCTTTAATACCATGTGTATTAGAAACAACACCAACATATAAAAGATTCATATAATCACCTACTTATCTAATTCGTATAGTATTATACTTGTTGCAACTCCAACATTTAAACTTTCACATTTACTATTCATATCAATATATATAAATGAGTTACAATACTTTTCTAAACTAGAAGACATTCCTTTGCCTTCGTTACCCATTATTATAGCAAATTTTTCCCTTTTTTCAATCCTTTTTAAACTATTACCACCATCAACTTTAGTTCCATATATATAATGTGTATTTTTAATATTATTTAAAGCATTTTCTAAATCCATTCTTATTATATTTAACTTAAAAATCATTCCTTCACTAGCTCTTATTACTTTATCATTATATAAATCTACCGAATCATTACTAAGTATTATTGTATCTATATTAAAAGCTAGGGAACTTCTTATAATTGTTCCTAAATTACCTGGATCTTGAATATTATCTAGTATAACTACTTTGTTTCCTATCTCTTTTTCTTTTAATTTTTTAGCTACACCAAGATATTTAGGAGACGCTAAAGAAGATATGGATTTCAAAACTTTTAAAGTAACATAATTAATATCAATATCGATATCTATATTATTACCCTCAAGTACATAAACACTTTCTAAAAGTCCTTCTTTATATGCTTCTTTAATCAAATGTTCACTTTCAATTAAAAATTTACCTTCTAAATCACGATATTTCTTTTCTTTTAATTTTTTTAAATATTTAATTTTATCATTATCTAAAGAACTATATAACATAACATCACCAAATATATTATATAATAAAACTAGACTAAAATATAGCCTAGTTAGTTATTTTATCTTTAGAAACTACTATTACCGGTCTTACTCCAAATGTATTATTTGTAATATTAGTCTTAGTTATTTTACCTGCAGAGTTAACACCATATGCATAAGTAGTATCATATCCTTTATCTGTCCAATAACCTAATGTTGTTCCACTACTACCAGCAATATTACATACACTCATATCACAATTTAAATTGCCATACATATAGTCAGTAAGACTTGCTTCATCAAGTGAACTATTAGAACTTATTAATGCGAGTAAATTAGCGTCTGGTAAGATAACCTCTACATCTTCCCAATCTCTTGTAAGCATTTTAAGTGTCGCAAGCGCAGAAACTGGTCCTTCTTCTTTTGAAATATCACTATTCCATGGAGTATTATCCCCTATATTTCTATCCATAATTAATTTAACATTTTCCTCATCACTTGAAATTAAATAGAATGTTTTTTCACCGTTAATATCACATGTATATGTATCTCCTACGGTATATAATTCATTATGAGTATTATTTATACATATTTTCTTTAAAGAATTTATAGTAATAGTACCAACTATACTTACTGGTATACCTTCAATATTAGAAGAGTATAAAACATATATTTCACGGTCTACTCCGCCTACTTGATATGTATCTATAACAGTCTTAGTTACAGTATTTGGAAGTTCAGTTCCTAAGGAACTATATGCATATGCATTTGAATACTCATATTCACTGCCTTCCAGTACTTCTTTTTTTAATCCACCTTCAATTTCTATATACGGAGTCGGTCCATCATAATCTATTTTAGTCCCACTATCTATATCAAAAGTATAAGTATATGCCCCATCTACATTTTGAACTGTTAAAAGCATGTCATTAGCAATTACTTCATCTGTTTTGGGATTAATTAATTTATTATCCAAATAATTATCATGTTTTAACTGTGACATTGTAAGATAAAATTTTCTACCACGTTTAGGATAATATTCAGGATGATCAGACATCCACATTTGCATAGCCGTTTTAATACTTTTTTCTAAATTTTCTACTGAAGCTTCTCTTGATTTTTTAATTACATTCATTACTGTTGGAACAGTTATTAAAGTTACTATACCTACAATTACCATAACCGCGAGTAACTCTATTAATGTAAATCCCTTTTTCATACTCTCACCTATTATTAATTATAACATTGATATTAAAAAAAATCTACATATGTAGATTTAGTTAATACTTTGAATTGCTTTTTTAATTACATCAATACTATTTTGCAATTTAGAAGTCTCTTCACTATTTAGATTAAAATAAATTCTTTCTCTTACACCATCTCTATTAATAATAGTAGGTCCACCTACGTATACATCATTATTTTTATCGTAACTTGAAACAGATATAATACTGTTTTCATTATCTAGTATAGCATTAGTAATTCTAACTAAAGATGTACCAATACCATATGATGTGTTTCCTTTTCTATTAATTATTTCATAAGCAGAATTTCTAACTTCATTACAAATACTATCTAGCTCTTCTTCATCAATAAAATTAGTTATATTTTGACCACCTATATTTGCATTAGACCAAGGTACAAATTCAGAATCTCCATGTTCACCTATTACGTAAGCATGTACATTTTTAGGATTTATATTTAATTTTTCTCCTATTACATATCTTAATCTTGCAGTATCCAAACTAGTTCCTGAACCAATTACTTTAGAAGATGGGAAATTAGAATATTTATATACTAAATATGTCATAACATCCAAAGGATTTGTAGCTACCAAAAATATTCCTTTGAATCCACTAGCTACTATATTTTCTACAATACTTTTAAATATAACGCTGTTCTTATTGATTAAGTCCATTCTAGTCTCACCAGGATTTTGATTGGCTCCAGCTGCTATACATACAATATCAGCATCAGCTAAATCGCTATAATCCCCTGCATATATTTTAATTCTATTAGGCGCGTATGGTAGAGCATGAGAAAGATCTAAAGCTTCCCCTTTAGCTTTTTCCTTATTTATATCTATAAGAACAAGTTCTGATACATTAGTCTTAGAATTTACTAAAGCATATGCGTAACTCATTCCTACATTACCACAACCTATTATTGCTATTTTATTCATCCCAAAGCACTCCTTTATATGTTCCATTATCATGTAATTTCTTTAAACTTTCTTTTACAAATTCTGAATCTTCTTTATATGTAACACCATACCAAGTAGAATCAGTTTCGATTACTTTTACTTTTATATCAGAAGATATAATATGTCTTTCTAATACATCTGGTATTAAAAATTCATCTTTTAATAAATCACTTTCTTTAATAAATAATTCTAAATCTTTTTCAATTAAAGAAAATATTGATCTATTAAAAAGCAACATATTCATAGATACTAAAGTATCATTATCAATAGGCTTATAATTATCTTCATTTAAAGGAGTTGCATATAAACCATCTTCCATTTTAATTTTAGATTCTTCAATTTTAGTAACATTACCATCTTCTATTTTCAAAATGCCTCTTTTAACTTCTCCATTTAAAGTAATTGTATTAATAGCTTTATATCCTACTAATCCATATTCATAATCTTTAATATTATCCAAGAATTTAGAAGCCTTCATATATGAATCTACACCATAATAATCATCAGAATTAATAATCATAAAAGCATCATCAACATAATCTTTCGCGCATAAAATTGCATGTGCAGTTCCTAAAGGTTTAACTCTTTCAGAAGGAACATTTTCTATATCAATCTTTTGGAAAGCATATTCTACCTTTATTTTACCTTCTACACGTTTTCCAATTGTTTCTTTAAAAATATCTAAATTTTCTTCTTTAATTATAAATACAACTTTTTCAAAACCTGCTTTAATTGCATCATGTATAGAATAATCAATTATAAATTCACCATTTGGTCCAAGTGGTGCAATTTGTTTAAGTCCTCCAAAACGGCTACCCATACCAGCCGCCAATATAACTAATGTTTTCATATTTATTTCCTTTCTACTAATTCAAAACGATATTTTTGTTTAACATCAGGATATTTATCATGATCTACTTCACTTTCGAATTCTTTTAATGGTCTTACCCATACTTCATTAGTTTCTAAATGCTTATAGATAACTAACTCTTCTAAAGTTGAAGCATCCTTACCAATATTTAAAACTTCAACTATATGTCCTTTAAAATGTTTATAAATATTGCCAATTTCTACCTTCATATTATCACCTAATTTAATTATAGCATAAAAAATTCATAATTAAGTCAATTAATATACTTTTTTCTTTAATTGCATCGTACTAGTGGTTGGTGCAAAATTTGCAATTACAGTATTATCAAATTAGTCTTTTAATAAAAAAAGATTAACAAAAGTTAATCTTAATAGTTATTTGCTTTTTTCTCAAAATAGCTTTTTGGATGTTTACAAACAGGACATACTTCTGGAGCTTTAGGGCCAACAACTACATGTCCACAATTTCTACAAATCCAAATAGTATCTCCATCTGAAGAAAATACCACTTCATCTTCAATATTTTTAAGTAATTTTCTATATCTTTCTTCATGATGTTTTTCTATTTCTCCTACTGCCTTAAATAATCTTGCAAGTTCAGTAAATCCTTCTTCTTCTGCAGTTTTAGAAAATTCTAAATACATATCTGTCCATTCATAGTTTTCGCCATCTGCAGCCATTTTTAAATTAGCTAATGTATCAGAGATATCTCCACCATTTAAATACTTATACCACATTTTAGCATGCTCTTTTTCATTTTCAGCAGTTTCTAAAAATATACTAGCTATTTGTTCATAGCCATCTTTTTTAGCTTTAGAAGCAAAATAAGTATATTTATTTCTTGCTTCTGATTCACCAGCAAATGCCTTTTTTAAATTTTCATAAGTTTTTGATTCTTTTAATTCCATATATCCTCCTAATCATCCCTTCTAGCAACTAGTAAAACTAATCTTAGTACTTGAAGTAATGTTGTAGCTAGACTTGCTACATAAGTAGACGCTGCAGAAATAAGCATAACTTTACTTCCAGAATATTCAACCTCATCTAATTTATTAGATTCTTTTAATTCTTTTAATCCTCTTTTAGATGCATCAATCTCAACTGGCAATGTTATAAATTGAAAAAGTAATATAGCAAGTTCAAAATATATACCAATCCATATTAGTTTTATAAATCCTGCAATTAAACCTATAGTAATCGCTACATAACCAGCATAGCTTGATATATTTACAATAGGTACTAACATACTTCTTATACGCAAGAAAATATATCCTACACTATCTTGTATTGCATGACCACATTCATGTGCAGCAACAGCAATAGAAGCAATAGAAGTTCCTTCATATATCTCACTAGAAAGTCTTACTACCTTTTTTCTAGGATCATAATGATCTGTTAGATTACCTGACACCTTAACTATAGATACATCCTTTAAACCATTCTTATCTAGTATATATCTAGCCATTTCAGCTCCACTAATTCTAGATATATTTAAAACTTTCTTATATTTACTATAACTCGCATTAATAAATATTTGAGCTATAAAAGTTATTAATGCACCTAATATTAATAGACCATAATTTATTAAATAATATTCCATATTATCCTCTTATATCATAACTTCCAAGTTTTACTTTTACTTTAGAATCTTTATTATCTCTTTTATAAGTAATTTCTACTTCATCACCAACATTATGTTTATAAAGTTCATATTTTAAATAAGCAGTAGAAGATACTTCAGTACCATTAATAGCTACTATTACATCACCTACTCTAAGTCCAGCATTATAAGCAGGAGAATTAGCTTCAATACTTCTTATATATACTCCTTTAGTTCCATAATATGTACCTAAATCATACATTGTAATACCTAAATACGGTCTTATAATTGCTTTACCGCTTATAAAGTTATCCGCATATTCTATAGCTACTTCAATTGGAATAGCAAATCCAATACCTTCAACATTAGATGAAGATAATTTCATATTTGTAATGCCTATTACTTCACCATTAGAATTACATAAAGGTCCTCCAGAGTTACCACTATTAATAGCAGCATCTGTCTGCATAACATTCATAATGTAACTTCCTGATGTACCAGATACTTCTACTACTCTATCTTTTCCTGATAATATTCCTCTTGTTACTGTCCAAGAATATGTAGATGCATCCAAAGGTGAACCAATCGCGAATGTTGTATCACCTACAAGTAAATCTTTAGAACTACCTAAGCTAGCTACAGTTAAAATTTTATCTTTAGATATTTTTAAAACAGCAATATCTGAATAAGAATCTAGTCCTACAGTTTCTACCTCATATGTGTTTCCATCTGTAAACTTAACTTTTACATTATTTCCTTCTTCTATCACATGGGCATTAGTTAAGATATATCCATAATTATCATCTTCTCTAAATACAAAACCTGTACCTGTCGCGTATAGTTTATCTTTATAATATGTTTCTACTACAACTACAGAATCATAAACTTTTAATACAGCTGCAGAAATACCTTCATCTTTAATAGAAATGTTTTTATAATCAGCAACTGTTTTAACTTTTGTTTCTTTATTACCACTTACAAAATAGGCACCACCTATTGATAAGGTTATCGTTAAAATTGATAATACAATATAAAATATATTTTGTTTTTTCATAATATCACCCCAATTATATTTTATTTACCTATATAACCATTTAATACATATTTTGTTTCATTAACAATTACAAATGCTTTATCATCAACTTCTTTTACAAAGTTTTTAAGCAAACCAATTTTCTTACTAGATATTTCTAATATAAGCATTATTTTTTCAGTATCAGTATCCATTCCTTTAGCTTCTAATACAGTAACAGCGTATCCTTTTTCTCTTAATGTATCAGGTAGTGTTAATGCACTTGTAATTACTTGTACAGTTAAATTACTTTTAACAAATCTTTCAGATACTAATCCTCCAATAATAGTTCCACACGCATAACCACCAGCATATGAAAGTGCGACAAAAAGATTAGTTTCTCCTGTACTTAAAGCATCTTTAACCACTAAAAACCAAATAAATACTTCTACAAATCCTATAAAAGAAGCGACATATTTTTTGCCTCTTACAGTCATTATAGTTCTAAACGTACCCATAGATACATCAATAATTCTTGTAAAAAATATCCTTACACATAATATTAAAATTTCCATATCATCACCATATATATAATACCAAAAATTAGCGTTTTTTTCAAGGAAAAAAAGACTAACGTCTTTTTAAGTAATAATTTGAATATTCTCCATTGACTAAACTATTTGCAGCATAGCTTGGAGTTGAAAGATCAATATCATCTCCACCATGACCATCTGCAGTATCAATTTGATACCAATCATCAGTAAATTCAAAGAAAGCATAATCAATATCACTATTTTTAAATGCGCCTATACCAATATATCTTACTTCAGCTGGTATATGTACACTTAATAATCCTTCACAATTATAGAAAGCATAATCACCAATTCTTTCTATATATGGCGGTATTTTTAAATCTCCTGCTTCATCTATTGCTGTAAAAACACTTGCTCCAGAAGATGCCTCAGTATAAGTTTGCTCTGTATAATCTTTAGAAATATCTAGTCCATACACATTTACTAAATCATTCCAACTAACCAATAGATTATTTTCATAGTCAAATAAACCATAATCATTTGATACATTAACAGGTGTTACCGGGTTTGCAGTTACACAGTCTCCTTCTGCTAAAGTTGTTTTAGTACCAAATAAACATTTATTACCATCAAACGCTATATTAGTTACATAAATGTTTCTTTCACTTTCAATAACTACCTTACCGCTTTTTGGAATATCGCCAGATACTTCTAATGTATTACTACCACTTGTACAGTTAGTTCCATCACATGTAAACGCGATTGGATAAGCGACACTATTACCATTTTCATCTAACATCTTTTGAGCAACATAGTTTTCGCCTGCTTCTATTAAATGTAATGTAGATTGCTTAGCTGCTTGTTTTTTAGTATTTTTAATTATATCCGATACTATCGGTGTAATTATTAAAGCAATAATAGAAAGTATCACTATTACTGCAAGTAATTCTATTAATGTAAATCCTTTTTTATTCATAAATACTCCTCCATCAAATTAAAAAGACTAACGCCTTTTTAAATAAAGATCTGCTAATGACCCATTTGAACTTGATAAGTTAACCGCATTTTCGCCAGAATTATATAAGTCAATATCATCTCCGCCGCCTTCAGTTGCTGAATCATTTGCATACCAATTATCAATATTTTCAAATACTACATCCATTAAATCATTACACCCTTTAAATGCACCTTTACCAACAAATAATACTTCATCAGGTATATAAATCGTAATTAAACCACTATTATTGTAAAATACATATTCACCTATTTTAGTTACAATTGGTGGAACTTTTAATACACCATACCAATTATTTGTAGCGAATAATTTAGTTCCAGAAGTTGCTGAAGTACTAGCATTTGCTTCTGTATAATCTTTTGAAATATCAAATCCATATACATTTACCAAATCATTCCAACTAACAATTAGATTATTTTCATAGTCAAATAGTCCATAATCATTTGATACATTAACAGGTGTTACTGGATTTATTGTTACACAGTCTCCTTCTGCTAAAGTTGTTTTTGTTCCAAATAAACACTTATCATCACTAGTAGCAATATTAGTTACATATATATTTCTTTCACTTTCAATAACTACCTTACCACTTTTTGGAATATCCCCTGATACAGGCAATATATCACTACCACTTGTACAGTTAGTTCCATCACATGTAAACGCGATTGGATACGCTATACTATTACCATTTCCATCAAGCATTTTCTTAGCTACATAGTTTTCTCCTGCCTCTATTAAATGCATAGCAGATTGTTTAACTGCTTGTTTTTTAGTATTACTTATTATATTAGATACTATAGGAGTTATTATAAGTGCAATAACTGCTAGTATTACTATTACAGTAAGTAATTCAATTAAAGTAAATCCTTTTTTGTTCATAAAACATACTCCCTATCTTTGAAACTACCTTCTATTATAATTATAGCATGACAACATTTTTTATAAAAGATATTTTAAAAAAATAACTGTAAAGTTTTTTAAAATTAAAAAGATATATTTCTATATCTTAATAACCTGCCATTGTTAAAAATTTATTCCAATGTTCATTACCATATATCATATTTTTATAAGTACTTGAATCTAACGCAGTCATAAAAGTAGAATTATAAACTGCCATAGTCATAAAATCGCCAGTACAGTTATAAATCATATACTCAACAGCGTTTTTATTCGCAAGCAATGTAGAACTTTGTGTAAGCAAATCAGAAATAGATGAAGCTGTTAAGCCTGCTTTACTTGCAAGTTCTTGCCAATTATCTGCTTTGGTTAACCATACATCATATGTATTCATTGATGCGTTTACTGAACCATCGCCACAAGTACCTGTACCTACACCAATAGTATAACTGCCTGTTACATTTATTGAACAGCCAAATACTGAATACCCTAACTTAGTAGTGCCTACACTTTCATCACAATAGCCACCATTATAACAAAATCTTCCTCCACCAGTGTGATAACACATACTAGCAGAACCAGTTCTATAAATAGAAATTGTCGAAATTCGATATAACCCATTATAATTATCAAGAACTATCTGATTAGTAGTGTACAAACCACCACCATAGTTATATCCAGAATTTTTAACAGTATAGGTATACATATGTCCAGGATTATGACTGTATGTTAAATTATACCCATCACCACCACATCCACCAAATCGGATATTAGAATTTGGATTCCAGCCTCCAGTAATACTACTCATTTGATTTGAAGTGGCATCACCTAATGTTCCATCGTAAAGCATTGTATAATTAACTACTTGTGTAGGTGTTGATGATTGATTGTTTACAGGTGCAGTAACTAATGTGATTTTAGCGTATCCATTGCCAGTATTACCTGTGATAGTAGATGCGCCATCATGTGTAGGCATACCAGTAGAACTTGCTGCCTTAGTAGTCGTCCAAGCATAGCCTTGCCCATCAATCATTTCTGTATTTGTAAATTTTAGACCACTATAATGTGTTGAACATTCTACGGAAGTAGATGATGAAGTACAGCCACTTTTTAAAGTTCTTTGATCATTTGTTGCTCCTTTAGCTATAGCTAAGCATCCAGCATGCCCTGATATATATGATGAACCTCCGCCTCCAGAATGACCAGCTCCTCCTGATTGAGTAGCACCACCAGCTCCTCCACCGTAGTAGCCTCCTCCTCCTCCACCGGATCCAGTATTAACTGCATTCGATGAAACGTTATTAGTTGATGCTCCATATCCAAAACCACTACTTAATGATGAACCAGTTCCACCATAAACATTATTGCCGTTTTCTCCACCTGCTGTTTGTGTTCCTCCGAAACCATATGCGCGATTATCTCCATGACCTTGGTAATAATTACCTCTATAACCAACTAATCCACCAGCAGATGAGTTTTGGCCCGAATAATTATAAGATCCATCTCCACCACCACCTGCAGCAACCATAATTCTTGAATTAAGGCCTATATCAGAATCCCATGCCAAGTCTTGAGTTGTTGGATTAGTACTAAAATATCTAATATCAGTGGCTCCTCCACCTGATTTTCCATTATAGTATCCACCATATCCACCGCCATTCCAAGCGGCAACTCTATTTGCATTTCCTTTTTCACCAACATAGAAGTATAATACATTTCCTCGTGCTAAAAATAATTCACCCGAGGTATATCCACCTAATGAATATCCTGCATATATTTGTCCTCCTTGTGCTCCCCATAATTCTATCTTATAAGTACCATCACAAGGGACATTAAAGTCTTGTACATCTCCAGTATAATCAAACGTCCAAGTATGCCCATTTTCATACTCACATGTATTTATC
>Ga0129307_1000507_pt1 | contig 59904 bp, 64 predicted proteins | sample P1105metagenome_FD_94437 | JGI IMG/M metagenome (GOLD analysis project Ga0129307, IMG submission 94437) | Capybara group fecal microbial communities from Wisconsin, USA - P1105 metagenome | ecosystem: Host-associated > Mammals > Digestive system > Large intestine > Fecal | place: USA: Wisconsin... | reverse complement strand
TATGAATCAAAATGGTGACAGCGGTGCTAAGACAGTCTTCGATGTTGCACCTGCTCTTCTCTCACCAATGAGTGGCGATGATATCCGCGCACACATGCTGTAAAGAAATTTTATAATTAGAAATCACAAAGGGACGATCTGTTATAAACAAATCGTCCCTAATTTTTTAATAACCATCATGCCTTACTTTGAAGCTTCGCTCATCCTCGACTACAGGGATAACCTCTGACTCAATATCTGAGATCTGGATGTAATGTCCTCCTTCAACCTCCCGAAGGAACATGGAGATAACTTCTCTCTCCCCCTGAACCTCCAGTTCAACTTTTCCGTTATATAGATTTCTTACATATCCTGTGATTCCAAATCTCTGCGCTGCATAATTAGCTCGGTATCTAAAACCTACGCCCTGAACGTCTCCAGATATCAGCATGTGCTGTCGAATAATACCCATTGTTTTACCATTTCTTTCTTATGTAGAGAATATTGCTAAAATAGAAATTGTCATTCTTTTTTACATACTCAAGATACTCTGCGTAGTTTACATAATATTTTTTACCCCAGGATGATATCTCAAGCATTATCTTACTTCCATCCACTGTTGGATACTCTTCTACTCCTGTTACAGTAACATAGTGATCCTTTATCTTTGTAACTGGCTTAAAGAGATATGTCTTCGCATCGGACGCTTTGCCTGGCTTATTATCATCAGGCATCTTTTCTATCTTGTTATAAAAGTTAAGCTTATTGCTGTGAAAGAATCCAGGCCCTATAGAAATGATCACAGGAATATCCTCTGAAAGCATCTCTTTAATCCTGATAAGAATATTTCCTGGAAGCACTCCCCATCTGGCAAAGAATGAATAGCCAGTCTTCTTTCTTATATTTTTTCTATTGAGAAAGAAATATATATTGAAGTTCAGCGCCAGCAGAACTCCTGAGATTCCAAGCTTCGGTAATATATGAAAGAATTTCTTTTCCATTTGGAGTATATAATTCTCATACTCTTTCTTGGAGATAGCACTTCCCGACTCCAGGTTATCTTCAGTTCTTACTTTGAAGTAACCCTTTTCGCTACCATTTGACAGTACTGATCTTCCTAAAAGGTGAAGGATAATATCAGATCCACCAATAAGACCGCAGCCAAAGCCCTCGAGAGTCTTAGCCTTACGAACACTCAGTCCTCTCGAATCTGTCCCTGTAGCACCCTCTGCAGGCTTGAACCAGCCCTGATTGCCGCCATAGGAACCCTCAACACTCACGTATGGAGTCTTCAGTTTTGTAATCTGTACCTTTCTCATAAGCCCAACGCCTTTCGTTAAGTACGTACATTCTACCACAAATAATCTAAAAGGGACAGCCACATAAAAGAAGAGTCACCGTTCTTTAACAGAACAGCGACTCAAATTATGTAAACCAAATGTTATTTCGACTTAAACAAGTTCTGCAAGATCAAGAAGCAGGCGTTCTGTCTTTGCCCAACCAAGACATGGATCAGTGATTGACTTTCCGTATACACCTTCGCCAATCTTCTGCGCACCGTCTTCAATGTAGCTCTCTACCATAAGACCCTTTACAATACCACGAATATCATCTGAAAGCTTACGGCTATGCATGATATCCTTTGCGATACGAATCTGCTCAAGATACTTCTTGTTAGAGTTTGCATGGTTTGTATCAACAATGATTGCAGGATGCTTAAGGTTACGCTCCTGATAAGCTTCATATACAGCCATCAGATCCTCATAATGGTAGTTTGGCTGACTCTGTCCAACGTTACCAATATAGCCTCGCATAATAGCGTGAGCATAAGGATTACCATTTGTCCTTACTTCCCATCCTCTATAGATGAAATCCTGCTTTGACTGAGCTGCTGTGATAGCATTCATCATTACAGAGATATCACCACTTGGTGGGTTCTTCATTCCTACAGGAATACCAACACCAGATGATACCATACGGTGCTCCTGATCCTCAACGGAACGAGCGCCGACTGCGATATATGAAAGCAGATCAGAAAGGTATCTGTGGTTTGAAGGATAAAGCATCTCCTCAGCACAGGTAAATCCTGTCTCTTCTACTACTCTTTTATGCATATGTCTTATTGCAATAATACCAGCAAGCATATCTTCATGGCCTTCAGGGTCTGGCTGATGAAGCATTCCCTTATAACCTGTACCAGTTGTACGAGGCTTGTTTGTATATACACGTGGGATAATAAAGATCTTATCTTTGATCTTCTCCTGCACGCCTGCAAGACGGTGCATATAGTCAACAACCGCTTCCTCATTATCAGCTGAGCAAGGTCCGATTATCATAAGAAACTTGTTCGATTTTCCTGAAAAGATGTCGAGAATCTCCTGATCACGAGTTTCCTTGATTTCCTTGATGCGGTCATCAAGAGGATACTGCTGCTTAATCTCCAGTGGTGTAGGCAGCTTTCGAACAAACTCCATTGTCATTTCCATTTTGTTTTTCCTCCATATACTAGCAAGATAAAATTTAAACAGGACGTACAATACTTTGCACGTCCCGACTATAATATCACTTTATCGCGTTAAAGTAAAGAAGTATTCTCTTCTTTTACTAAATATTTTCTTCTTCATGCTCTTCAGGCACGCTTGTGCTACGAACTATAGCAATTGCAGCCTTTACAAAGAGTGGAATAAAAATAAGTACAAGGAAAAATGCAATAATAAAACTAAATATAAAGTTACCTATAAACATCTTTCCAAACACAAGATTGGGATCAACCATCTTCGCTCTTTTGTAATTCATGAATACCATGGCAAATGTCATAAGCGGCGTAAATACTACATCGCCTATTAACGAAGAAATAATTCTTCCAACAAAGCCTTCTGGATTTACATGAATCTTACCACAAGCTGAATCTGAGATCTTCTTAATCGGTACCAATAAAGCAATAGCCGTACTAAGAATCGATCCACATAAAAATGATACTAATACAGCAGGTGCTGTAATATGACCGGATTTAAGCGGTCCAAGAATGGACATTACCAAAGTAATTGATAACCCCATGAAAATCGAGACAAGTCTTCCGACTGTCTTCATCTGTGCCTTCTCCATAAGCAGCCCTCCCCATATGCGTAAACTAATTATACCAACTTACGTGACATTTAGTCAATCTATAAGAGTCCCCCGAACCATCTTATGAATGTAATTAAACAAAACAAAGAGGATTCTCTTTCGAGAACCCCCTTTGAATATAATCTCTGAAAAACTATCTCTTTGAGAACTGTGGTGCACGACGTGCTCCCTTGAGACCGTACTTCTTTCTCTCCTTCATACGAGGATCTCTTGTAAGGAATCCAGCCTTCTTAAGGATTGGTCTGTAATCAGCACTTGCCTCTGACAGAGCTCTTGCGATACCATGTCTGATAGCACCAGCCTGACCTGTGAATCCACCACCGTATACGTTAACAAGAACGTCGAACTTACCCTCAGTACCTGTAGCAGCGAAAGGCTGTCTAACGATAACCTTAAGTGTCTCAAGACCAAAGTAATTGTCAAGATCCTTCTTATTAACTGTAATCTTTCCAGTACCAGGTGTTACATAAACTCTGGCAACTGAACTCTTTCTTCTACCTGTTCCGTAATATCTTGTAGATTTAGCCATCTTAAGTTACCTCCTTCTTAGTACTTGATCTCAAGGCTCTCAGGCTGCTGTGCCTGGTGCTTGTGATCTGGTCCTGCATATACAAAAAGCTTCTTGTACATCTGTCTTCCAAGAGGTCCCTTAGGAAGCATTCCCTTGATTGCATGCTCAACTGCGAATGTTGGGTCCTTTGCCATCTTCTCCTTAAGAGTAGCTGACTTAATTCCACCAACATAACCTGAATGATGATAATAAACCTTATCATTCATCTTGTTTCCAGATACCTTAATCTTATCTGCGTTTACGATGATTACATAATCACCTGTGTCAATGTGAGGTGTGTAGATAGCCTTATTCTTTCCTCTAAGTACCTTTGCAACCTCAGATGCAAGACGTCCAAGTGTCTGTCCCTCTGCATCAACCACATACCATTTTCTCTCGATGGTAGATGGGCTAGCCATAAAGCTCTTCATGTTTCGTTCCTCCTTTTTCTTGGATAACCTCACGATTACCCGACTCGTCTGTAGTTATACTACAGAGTAGCTTACTCAGGTGATCCATGTCCCGATGTCCGGTCAAGACTATCACCGGTTTCAGCTCCAATAAAGCTAAATGTGACCTAGGCAGTCACAGAAACATATTCTACTCTAATACGAAACCTTTGTCAATAATGAATTCATCAAATGTTGTAATTGGAAATCGAATCCCGATCATTGTAAGTCCACATGCCGGTGCAGTTGGTCCTGCATCTGCTCGATCGTGAGTTTCGAGACATTTATCTATTACATCCACATCCAGAAGTCCCGTTCCTATATCCAGCAAAGTTCCTGCAATAATACGAACCATATTGTAAAGGAAGCCTGAGCCTGTAACACGGATACTGATCATTCGGCCAAACTGGTATCCGTCGTCAGCATCCTTCTTTGCTCCAGTGTTTAACTCATTATGCTTGGATACGGACTCCTCACGTTCCTCTTCTATTATCTCTATACCATAGATTGTACGTACCGTTGTTTCCGCCTGAGAACCTGCACCACAGAAGGCACCAAAGTCATGCTCTCCTACAAGCTTCTCAGCGGCAGCACGCATGTTATCTACATTTATCTTTCTATAAGTAAAATGGGATTCCCGCCGAAGGGTTGGCGAAGGGAACTTGTCGTTCCATATACGGTACTCATAAGTCTTCACAGAATCGCAGTGTCTAGGATGAAAATCATCAGGAACCTGTCCTGACTCTATAACTCGGATATCCTGAGGAAGCTTATTATTAACAGCAAAGCATATCTTCTCAGGTGGTATACGAGTGTTAGTGTCAAACACACATACATTTCCAAGACTATGTACACCTGCATCTGTACGACTGGCACCTATCACCTGAATATCTTCACCAGTCAGCTCACTCAGAGCCGCATTTAGAACACCTTCAATGGTGATAGCATTTGGCTGTACCTGCCATCCACTATATTCTGTTCCATCATACGCAACGCGCATCATGATTCTAGGCATATTATTCCCCTACAGCATTAATGTAAGAATTATTGTTGCCAGCATAAGCAGCATAAATATGATCGTTGCTATCTTATCCACCACTGTCAGCTTAAGCTCATACACTGGGCTACGACGAATGGTGGAATGATACTGGCGTCTTGTCATAGCCTCAGCCTGACGCTTAGAACGTGTGTACGCATACTTTATATTTGGAATGGCAAGCAGTGCTTCCTGTCTTATACGACTAAAGATATGGCTACCGCCACCGTCAGGACTTATTCCACGAGCTCTCTGAGCCTTTCTGCCACGCTTCTTCTCGCGGTAAACCTTAGGAATAAAATCAAGGATTATCATTAGAACCTTAGCAGTCTTTGCTCTTAGACCAAAACCAAGAGCTAGTCCGTCCAGCATTTCACCTGGTTTCATTCCCTTCATTATGAGAAGATAAACAAATGTGAAAAGCAACAGTTTTATTGCCACATATATACCGGTTATGATTGGCATCGCTATAATACACACAACTCCTAATATCACATTTAATATCAGAAGTACAAGTGACATACTGATAACTGTCTGCAGGTTTTCTCTTGAAATGTAAATTATGAGAGCTGCAGCAAGAACTGAAACCACCATAGCTGGTGCATTCCATGCAGCAAGCGTCAAAACAAAATACATAAGTAGTATATGAAGTTTTGTTCTCGGATCATAGGATCTGAGTACTGAAAATCTTCTATTCATCTTTAACCTTTTATATATCGTAGAATACTATTATAGAATCACATACTATTCTACTGTAATTACGCACTTACCTTCCTGGCAAAGTGCAGTTATTATCTCTCTTATATGTTCACGGCTCTTTATATCCAGTCCAAGATAAGGTTCATCGATAAGCAGGAAATCCGGATTAAGTGCAAGAGCTCCAGCTATAGAAACAAGTCTCTGCTCACCCATAGAAAGACTAAGAGGTGACGAGCTCCATAACGACTGCTTAACCCCTACAAAGCTAAGCACCGACTGTGCCATAGATCTGGCCTGTCTCTTCGTGTTACCATCACTGAGAGGACCAAACATAACATCATCAAGAACAGTGTTCTCAACAAAACCATCCTCGCTATACTGGAACACATAACCAATACGGGTGTTTTCTTTCATAAATATCTCACCTTCAAGAGGCTTCAGCAGTCCTGCTATCACCTGAAGATAAGTTGTCTTTCCAGCACCAGGCTCTCCTACTATTCTATAAGCGGACCCCGCCAAGTATCTGGCAGTCACATTATCAAGGAGAAGTCTGTCTCCGTACCCAAAATAAATATTATGTAAACTAATACCATTTACACCTTTATTCTGATTACCCTGGATAAATTGCTCCACAGAAATCTTTCTATTAACATCAATATATTTACCGTGCTCAAAATGGTCTCCCGTACGGACATAATGGGTACTGGTATTTTCATCCGATATTCCCTTAGGCATACCATAAGCATCAATCTCATAAAGGTCGCCCTCCATAAGCTGATACGCTCTATCCACAGCCTCCATAACAAAGCCCATCTTCGAGAAGATGACCACTGTCTGTCCCTTCTTACGAGCAGAATTGATCACCATCCTCAGATACTTCTTAGCATCATCTTCACTCTGCATGCTGAAAGGCTCATCAAGGATCAGCAGATCCTGTCTAGTCATAAGCACCGCCGATATAGCTGCCCTCTGCTCCTCAGAACCACTAAGAGCACTGATCGTACTCTTACGTCTGCTGGTAAGTCCAAATCGCTTCATATAGCCATTCATACGACCAAGCACCTTATCCCTAGGCACACCTATATTCTCGGCGCCAAATGCCATATCACGCCCTATGCTGTCGAAGATAACTGCCGTACCTGGATCCTGATATACAAGCCCCACCATACGTGAAATCTTCTCCCTATCAAGATGAGAATATGGATCAAGTCCATTGATCAAAACTTTACCCATGTTTGCAGGACGCAAAATACCAGCAAGGTATCTTGCAAGTGTACTTTTTCCAGATCCATTAAGGCCAGTAATACCTATAATCTCACCCTTCTGTACACTCAGCGACACTTTGCTGCCCGGCACATTCTTCATATTAAGTTGATTTATCTTAATATACGGAATCATATAATCCTCACAATGAGTCACTTGGCGAGAGAGCCTAATTGACTCACTGAATAATTGTACATACAAACAAAAAAAATGGCAAGCGGTTTTACCGCTTGCCACATATAGAAAACTATACTAACTCAAGGAATACTTCAAGTGCACCATCGCCCTTACGCTGTGCAATCTTGACGATTCTTGTGTATCCACCCTTACGATCTGCATACTTTACAGCATACTCATCGAAGAGCTTCTCTGTAAGGTCAACCTTCTTAGCTGCCTTCTTCTTACCTTCAGCATCCTCAGGTATCTCAGTTACAGGATAAAGAACCTTGAGCATCTCACGGCGAGCATGAAGTCTTGAAGGCTTATCCTTCTTAACTGTCTTCTCTACCTCATCATAAACAGTAACTTTCTTACCGTCTACAACTTCCTTAACTCTCTTTCCGTCCTTGTCCTTACGAGCTTCCTTAGCAGTAACTGTTACTTCCTCGTAATTATCCTTTTCCTTGATAGCAAGTGTGATAAGGTGCTCAGCGATCTTGCGAACTTCCTTAGCTCTTGCATCTGTAGTCTTGATCTTACCATTGTAGATAAGCTGTGTTACCTGTGCGCGAAGAAGTGCCTTTCTCTGATCAGCCTTCTTACCAAGCTTTCTGTACATTGCCATTTTGATTTCCTCCTTACCTACGGGAATTCCCGTGGTCTTCACTGTGCGTACTAACTCCGCCGAGATATAAATCTCAAACGACTTCCGCGTGAGTGGTGAACCCGATAAACGGGCTAGTTACTATTACTCGCCTTCGTTAAGTGAAAGGCCGAGTTCCTTAAGCTTTGCGAGAACTTCCTCAAGAGACTTGCGACCAAGGTTACGAACCTTCATCATCTCATCTGGAGTCTTACTGCAAAGTTCCTTAACTGTATTAATATTAGCTCTCTTCAGACAGTTGTATGAACGAACACTGAGTTCAAGCTCGTCAATTGACATATCCTTAGCTGTTGACTCAGGAACCTCATCCTGCTTCTCGATAATGATTGTCTTATCCTTAACATTATCAGAAAGGTTAATGAAGAGACCAAGATGCTCACTAAGCACCTTCGCTGCATAACTAACTGCATCATCTGGAGCAAGAGTTCCGTTAGTGAAAACATCAAGTGTAAGCTTGTCATAATCTGTGATCTGACCTACACGAGTATTCTCTACTGTAAGGTTAACTCTGTCAACAGGTGTATAGATAGAATCAACAGCGATTACATCTATAGAAGGCTCACGTTCCTTATTCTTGTCAGCACTTACATAACCACGACCATTTGTGATTGTAAGTTCCATCTCAAGTCTTGCATCTGGACCGTTGAGGTTAGCGATAACAAGATCAGGATTAAGGATTTCAAGATCGCCATCTACATGGATATCTCCAGCTGTTACAACCTTATCCCCTGAAGCCTCGATGTATCCAATCTTAATATCATCATTTGATGAATTATTCTTGATACAAAGCTCCTTAATGTTCATAACTATCTCAGTTACATCTTCCTTAACACCAGGGATTGAACTGAACTCGTGAAGCACGCCCTTAATCTTGACATAGCTTACAGCTGTTCCTGGAAGTGATGAAAGCATAACACGACGAAGTGAGTTACCGAGAGTTGTACCATAACCTCTCTCAAGTGGCTCAATGACGAATCTTCCATACTTGTTATCCTCTGACATCTCGTCTATAACTATTCTAGGCTTTTCAAATTCGAACATTTATAACCTCCAAATTATTATGAACTGTTCCAAAAGATACTTTGCGATGCTCAGACGAATCTGAGCTACGCTATCTTACTTAGAATACAGCTCGACTATAAGTGTCTCATTTACAGGAACATCAATCTGCTCTCTAAGAGGGATCTGAGATACCTTACCACTAAGCTTATCTGCATCAACCTCAAGCCATGCTGGAACAGCGATGTTAGCATTTGCCTCAACAATATCCTTAAATCTCTGAAGAGACTTACTCTTCTCTTTGATTTCGATTACGTCTTCTGGACTAACCTTATATGATGGAATGTTTACAACCTTACCATTTACAGTAACGTGCTTATGAGAAACAACCTGTCTAGCCTCACGTCTTGTTCTAGCGAAACCAAGACGGAATACTACGTTATCAAGTCTGAGCTCAAGAAGCTGCATAAGGTTTGTACCAACAAGACCTGACATCTTCTCTGCCTTCTCAAACATGTTACGGAAAGGCTTCTCCTGTACTCCGTATATAAACTTAGCCTTCTGCTTCTCACGAAGCTGAAGTCCGTATTCACTTACTTTTCTCTGTCCTCTTAAGTTCTTTCTATGAGATGTCTTATTCACTCCAAGATAAGAAGGCTCAAGTCCAAGTGATCTACATCTCTTAAGAACTGGTGTTCTATTAATTGCCATAGTATTTTCCTCCTAAAACTCAGACTCTTCTTCTCTTTGGTGGACGACATCCATTGTGTGGAACTGGAGTAACATCCTTAATTGTTTGAACCTCAAGACCGCAAGCTGCAAGTGCTCTGATAGCAGCCTCACGACCTGTACCAGGTCCCTTTACCATAACATCGATTGTCTTAAGTCCGTAAGGTGCAGCAGCCTTTGCAGCTGTCTCAGCTGCCATCTGAGCAGCGTATGGTGTAGACTTCTTAGATCCTCTGAATCCAAGACCACCAGCACTTGCCCATGAAAGTGCATTACCTTCGGCATCAGTTAATGTTACGATAGTATTGTTAAATGACGCCTGAATGTGTGCCTGACCATGCTGCACACTACGTCTGTTACGCTTTTTAGATACCTTTTTGGTAGCTCCTGACTTAGCCATTAACTTATATCCTCCAAATCAATATATTACATTACTTCTTCTTGTTAGCAACTGTCTTCTTAGGTCCCTTACGTGTACGAGCATTGTTCTTTGTGTTCTGTCCACGAACTGGAAGACCCTTTCTGTGACGTATGCCGCGATAGCAACCTATCTCCTGCAGACGCTTAATGTTAAGCGCTGTCTCACGTCTGAGATCACCTTCGACCATAAGATGCTCGTTGATATAGTCACTCATCTTTCTAACTTCATCATCAGCAAGATCCTTTACTCTTGTGTCTGGAGAAACTCCAGTAGCTTCAAGAATCTTCTTAGATGTTGTAAGACCGATACCATAAATATAGGTAAGACCAATCTCGATACGCTTGTCTCTAGGTAAATCTACTCCTGAAATACGAGCCATTAATTCTACCTCCAAATAAAATAAATGTTACTGTTACTAAAAATCAGCCGCATCTCGAAAAACTCGAGATATGTTTCTCCAACATTAGACGCGCTGGAGACCGCGTTTTGTCCGTATCACCCTTTGTGATACAAATTAACCTACCTTACATCCATGTATTAGATATGTAGATACTCATACCGCTTCCATCGACCAGGTAGCAAACGCACAAATCAGGAAATTAAACTCCTAGTGGGCTAAACACCAGTTTTTTAATCTCCTTGTCAAATCGTAATATACTGATTAACCTTGACGCTGTTTGTGCTTTGGATTTTCGCAGATAATAAGAATTCTGCCTTTTCTTTTAATGATTTTGCACTTGTCGCAAATTGGTTTTACTGATGCGCGTACCTTCATTAAAATACTCTCCTTTCCAAAAGTGTCCTGCAAATGTCTACTCTAACATTTTTCAGTGCTAAATGCAAGAACTTTTTTTAAAGCATATGTAAGCAAATTTTATAAATTTACTTTGCTCTCCAAGTAATTCTACCCTTAGATAGATCATATGGTGACAGTACAACTGTTACCTTATCTCCAGGTAATATCTTGATGTAGTTCATACGAAGCTTACCACTAATGTGAGCAAGAATCTCATGGCCGTTCTCGAGCTGAACTCTGAACATGGCATTTGGAAGCTTCTCTAATACTACGCCTTCGCACTCAATTTCGTCAGTTTTGGACATATGTTCACTCCTTTAAAAATTAACCAAGTATTGCTGTAATATCAGCGAATACGTCTTCAAGTGACTTGGTTCCATCTATATTCTTTACTAATCCCTTTCCGTCATAGTAATCAATAAGTGGCTGTGTCTGCTCATGATAAACTGAAAGTCTGTTAAGAACTGTTTCAGGCTTATCATCTTCTCTCTGGATAAGCTCGCTTCCGCAGTTATCACAGATACCTTCTGTCTTAGGTGCATTGTACTTGATGTGATATGTTGCTCCACACTTTACACATGCACGTCTACCTGACATACGATTTACGATGTTCTCATCTGGAACATCAACATTTATTGCATAATCTACTGACTCGCCAGCTTCAGCAAGTGCAGCATCAAGAGCCTCTGCCTGTGGAATAGTTCTTGGGAAACCATCAAGAACATAACCATTCTCACAATCATCCTGATGAATGCGGTCGATAACAAGATCAACAACAAGTGAATCAGGAACAAGCTCTCCTCTATCCATATAACCCTTTGCTTTCTGACCAAGCTCTGTACCGTTCTTGATATTTGCTCTGAAGATATCTCCAGTAGAAATATGTGGCACATTGTACTTGCTACAGATCATATCAGCCTGTGTACCCTTTCCGGCACCAGGAGCTCCAAGCATTATAATCTTCATATGCTACTCCTTTCTCTATTCGACACAAAAGTCATCCCAAGCCGGAGCGCATAACTCCAGCTCAGAATGACACATAATTAGCTGTTAAGGAATCCTGAATAGTTACGAACTATCATCTTAGACTCGATCTGCTTGATTGTCTCTATGATAACACCACAAATGATGATGAGTGATGTACCACCGAAGCTTACATCTGCACTAAATCTTCCATTAAAGAAGATAGGGATGATAGCTACAAGAATAAGTCCGATAGCACCGATAATAACTATATAGTTAAGTATTCTATTCAGATAATCCTGTGTTGATTTACCAGGTCTAATACCAGGAACAAATCCACCCTGCTTCTTCAGGTTATTTGCTATCTCCATCGGATTAAATGATATCGATGTATAGAAGTAAGCGAAGAAGATAACGAGAGCTATATAAAGTACAAGTCCTATATAAGCCCATGGATATCCAGGTCTGAACCAATAGTTTGTATTCAGTCCTTCAAATATCTTAGCTACAACCTGATTCTTAACATTTACATTGAAGAGGTTGGTTACGATTGATGGAATAGACATAAGCGTTGATGCGAAGATAATCGGCATAACGTTTCCTGTATTCACCTTAAGTGGAATATGTGTTGAATTTCCACCAACCTGACGTCTGCCCTGAACCTTTTGTGCATATGATACAGGTATCTTTCTCTCAGCATCGTTCAGAAGAACTGTAAGCATTGTTGTAAGAACAACAACACCGATGATGATAACCCCTGCAAAGATCATATTTACGACATTCTTACCTTTAACAAACATGTTGAAAAGGTTTACAAAGTCGTTAGGCATACGTGATACGATATTGATAAGAAGTATAATTGATACTCCGTTTCCAACACCTTTCTCAGTGATTCTCTCACCAAGCCACATAATAAATGTACTACCTGCAGTTAAGCAAATAACGATTACAAGAACTGACAGGAAATTGTACTCATAAAGAAGTCCTGAACGGCCAAATCCGATTGAAAGACCAAGTGCTTCGATAATAGCGAGAGCAACTGATACAAATCTTGTAATGGCTGTCATCTTCTTACGTCCTTCATTACCATCCTTCTGCATCTCCTCAAGCGCTGGAATAGCGATCGTGAGGAGCTGGATGATGATAGATGATGTAATATATGGCGTTACTGAAAGTGCAAATATCGACATTCTCTGGAATGATCCACCAGTAAATGAATCGAGAAGTGAATTAGCACCATCACCAAGATTATTAGCAAAGTAGTTGCTAAGCTTGGTTACATCAACACCTGGTGTAGGGATCAGTGATCCAAGCCTTACAACGATGAGCATTAAAAATGTAAATATAAGACCATTTCTAATCTCTTTTACTTTAAACGCATCTCTAATGGTTTTAAACATATTAGTTTACCTCAAATGTTCCACCTGCGGCTTCAATCTTCTCTACTGCTGACTTACTAGCTCCAGCAAGCTTGATTGTAAGCTTCTTTGTAAGTTCTCCGTTTCCTAAAACTTTAACACCGTCTCTAGGATTCTTAACGAGACCAGCCTCTTTAAGTGCTGCATTATCTACTGTTGCACCATCCTCAAATCTGTTAAGATCTGAAACATTGATAGAAATGATGAACTTAGAGTTTCTGCACTTGAAGCCTCTCTTAGGAATACGTCTGAAAAGTGGCATCTGACCACCTTCGAAACCAGGTCTTGGTGCACCTGAACGTGCCTTCTGACCCTTATGTCCCTTACCGGCTGTTTTTCCATTTCCTGAACCGTGACCACGTCCACGTCTGAAGTCATCACGTGTTACTGCACCTTCACTTGGTGCGAGAGTTGATAAATTCATCCTGACGGTCCTCCTATTCTTCTACCTTAAGTAAATACTCTACCTGCTTGATCATTCCCTTTGTAGCAGCGTTGTTAGGAAGCTCTACAGTCTTGTTAAGCTTCTTGAGGCCAAGAGCCTCAACTGTACGCTTATGCTTTGGAACACAGCCAATAGGTGATTTAACTAATGTTACTTTAATTGTATCTGCCATCTGTTTCTACCTCCTAGTTAAGAATCTCAGCTACAGACTTACCACGAAGTCTTGCGATATCTTCTGGATCCTGAATGGCCTTAAGTCCCTCGATAGTAGCGAGAACTACGTTCTGCTTGTTGTTTGAACCAAGTGACTTAGTACGTATGTTCTTATATCCTGCAAGGTCAAGCACGCTACGTGCAGGACCACCTGCGATGATACCAGTACCTTCTGGAGCAGACTTAAGAAGTACCTTAGCACTTCCGAACTCGCCTGTGTATCCATAAGGAATACTTCCATTCTCATTAATAGGAACAGCTACCATCTTCTTGATAGCGTCTTCCTTAGCTTTTCTAATTGCCTCTGGAATCTCGGCTGCTTTACCGATACCAGCACCTACGTGACCGTTACGATCACCAACAACGATAAGTGCTGAGAATCTCATGTTACGTCCACCCTTAACAACCTTGGTTACACGCTTGATAGCAACAACATTATCAAAGAGCTCCATCTGGCTTACATCTATCTTTGTATGCTTCATTACGACGTCCTCCCTTATTAGAATACAAGGCCAGCTTCTCTAGCTGCCTCAGCGAGGGCCTTAACCTTACCAGTGTAGATAAAGCCTCCTCTGTCAAATACTACTTCTTTAATGTTTGCTGCAAGTGCTCTCTCAGCAATTACCTTACCAACATATGCTGCTGCATCTATGTTATTTGTCTTCTCAAGCTCTGAAGCAATGCTCTTCTCAACTGTTGAAGCAGAAACGATTGTCTTACCAACGGTATCGTCAATAACCTGAGCATACACATGATTATTACTTCTATATACAGCAAGTCTTGGTCTTTCAGTAGTACCACTGAAACGATTTCTAATCTTTAAATGCTTCTTCTGACGAATAACATTTCTTGATTCCTTGTTAATCATAGTTTACTCTCCCTTTCTTACTTCTTACCAGTCTTACCGACTTTACGTCTGATTACTTCATAATCGTACTTGATACCCTTGCCCTTATATGGCTCTGGAGCTCTTGTTGAACGGATTTCTGCAGCGTACTGTCCAACCTTCTCCTTATCGATACCAGATACGATAATCTTGTTATCTTCTACCTTTGTCTCGAGTCCTTCTGGATCCTCCATCTCTACTGGATGAGAATATCCAAGGTTAAGAACAAGCTTCTTACCCTGCTTAGCTGCTCTATAACCTACACCGTTAACCTCAAGAGTCTTTGTATATCCCTCTGTAACACCAATAATCATGTTGTTAAGAAGTGTTCTAGTAAGACCATGAAGAGCTCTGTTTCTCTTAAGATCATTAGGTCTTGTAACTGTGATTACATCACCGTCCATCTTGATCTCCATCTCTGAAGCGAGAACACGTGAAAGCTCACCCTTAGGACCCTTGACCGTCACCTTATTATTTTCTGCTATATCTACTGTTACGCCAGCAGGTACAGCGATAGGCATTTTACCGATACGTGACATTTGCCTTTCCTCCTTATTAATATATGTCAGTTATTACACTAACCAACTCAGTTGACGCCGCCTGCCCTTATGGGCACGCAGGTGCCAATATGGCACTGCGGCTTACTACGGAAAACTCTTTCGAGTTTTCCTGTTTCCGCGTTTTACCCGATAAATGATATCTTACCAGATAAATGCAAGAACTTCACCACCAACATTCTCTTTACGAGCCTGCTTATCTGTAAGCACACCCTTGTTTGTTGAGATGATTGCTGTACCCATTCCTCCAAGTACCTTTGGAAGATTCTCTGTGTCAGCATAAACTCTAAGTCCTGGCTTAGATATTCTCTTAAGGCCTCTAAGAACCTTCTCGTTCTTATCCTTACCATACTTAAGTGTAATTCTAATTACGTCGAAGTTACCTTCTTTAACAGTTTCAACGGCACTAACATATCCCTCATCAAGAAGGATTTTAGCAATCGCCTGCTTCATCTTAGATGCAGGTATATCTACTGTATCATGCTTCGCAGTATTTGCATTACGGATTCTTGTAAGCATATCTGCAATTGGATCGCTTGTTGCCATTTTAATTACCTCCAAATTTTAATCGTAAAACAGTTTAAATGAACTTTACCAAGAGCTCTTCTTAACACCTGGAATATCACCATTGTAAGCAAGTTCTCTGAAACATACTCTGCAGATACCATACTTTCTAAGGTATGCATGTGGTCTACCACAGATCTTGCAACGTGAATATTCTCTAGTAGAGAACTTCTGCTTTCTCTGCTGCTTTACTTTCATAGCTGTCTTAGCCATAGTTTCTTCCTCCTTACTTCTTGAATGGCATACCGAAGAGTCTGAGTAATTCTCTTGCCTCTTCATCTGTCTGTGCTGTGGTTACAAAAATGATATCCATTCCTCTAACCTTGTCAACCTTGTCATACTCGATTTCTGGGAAGATGATCTGCTCCTTGATACCAAGTGCATAGTTTCCTCTTCCATCAAATGACTCAGCGCTTACACCACGGAAGTCACGTACACGTGGAAGTGCAAGATTGATAAGTCTGTCTGCAAACTCATACATTCTCTCACCACGAAGTGTAACCTTACATCCGATAGGCATGCCTTCACGAACCTTGAAGTTAGCTACTGACTTCTTAGCCTTGGTAACTACTGGCTTCTGACCTGAAATAGTTGTCAGATCCTTAACTGCTGATTCCATGATCTTGCTGTTTTCTTTAGCTTCACCAACACCCATGTTGATGACAATCTTCTCTAATCTTGGAACCTGCATAACATTTTTATAGCCGAACTTTTCTGTTAAAGCTTTCTTAATTTCGTTCTCGTAATCTTCTCTTAATCTACTCAATGCTTTTTCCTCCTTCCAAGATTAGTCAATGTTCTCGAGCTTGCCATTAACCTTGGCTACTCTCTTCTTATCTTTACCTTCACCAGTAAAGCCAACTCTTACAGCCTTACCCTTGTAAAGGTACATAACATTTGAAATATCGATAGGTGCTTCCTTCTCGATGATACCACCGTTCTGGTTCTGATAGCTTGGCTTGCTGTGCTTGAATACCATGTTGACACCTTCAACAAGTACCTTGCCATTCTTAGGATCTACACTAAGAACCTTGCCTTCTTTATCCTTATCCTTACCGGCGATAACTTTTACAAGGTCACCCTTCTTAATCTTTGATGTTGCCACGATGCTACCTCCTTAAAGTACCTCAGGTGCAAGTGAAATGATCTTCATGAACTTCTTATCACGAAGCTCTCTTGCAACTGGTCCGAATATACGTGTTCCTCTTGGATTATTATCTTCCTTGATAATAACTGCAGCGTTCTCGTCAAATCTGATGTAGCTTCCGTCCTTACGGTGTGAACCGTGCTTTGTACGAACTACAACAGCCTTAACAACATCGCCCTTCTTTACAGCGCCGCCTGGTGTAGCTTCCTTAACAGAAGCAACGATAACGTCGCCGATATTAGCATATCTTCTAGTTGAACCGCCAAGTACTCTGATGCAAAGAAGCTCCTTAGCACCTGTATTGTCGGCAACCTTAAGTCTTGATTCCTGCTGTATCATTTTAACCGACCTCCTTACTTAGCTCTCTCAATAATCTCAACAAGTCTCCATCTCTTATCCTTTGAGAGAGGTCTTGTCTCCATAACTCTTACTCTATCGCCCTTCTTGCACTCGTTGTTCTCATCGTGTGCCTTGAGCTTATATGTTCTCTTAACGATCTTGCCATAAAGTGGATGCTTAACATTGTCGATAATTGAAACAACAATAGTTTTATCCATCTTGTCGCTTGTAACAAGACCTACACGTGTCTTACGTAAATTTCTTTCCATTGTTTATCTCCTTCCCGACGATTAAGCATTAGCCTTCTCAGCTATAACAGTCTGAATACGGGCAATGTTTCTTCTAACCTCTTTAATTCTGCTTGTGTTCTCGAGCTGATTTGTAGCATTCTGGAACTTGAGGTTGAATAGTTCTTTCTTAGCATCTACGAGATCGACATTTAACTCATCAACTGACTTTGTCTTTAACTCTTCTACGAATTCCTTAGTCTTCACTATTCGTTACCTCCTAATCTGTTGATTTCATCAAGCTCAGCCTTTGATACAATCTTACACTTGATAGGAAGCTTGTGTGATGCAAGACGAAGAGCTTCTCTAGCCTTCTCCTCTGGTACACCAGCAACCTCAAAAAGTACTCTACCTGGCTTAACTACTGCTACCCAGTACTCTACAGCACCCTTTCCGGATCCCATACGAACACCGATAGGCTTTGATGTAACAGGCTTGTCTGGGAACATGTCGATCCAAACTTTACCTTCACGTCTAAGATGACGTGTGATAGCAACTCTGGCAGCCTCGATCTGATTAGATCTGATCCATGCTGGCTGCATAGCGATGATACCAAACTCACCACGATGAAGCTTGTTACCTCTTGTAGCCTTACCCTTCATAGATCCACGCTGCTGCTTACGATATTTAACTCTCTTTGGCATTAACATGATTAATTCGCTCCTTCCTTCTTATTCTTAGTTGGAAGTACTTCACCATGGTAAATCCAAGTCTTTACACCAACTTTACCGTATGTTGTGTCAGCCTCAGCAAAACCATAGTCGATGTTGGCACGAAGAGTCTGAAGAGGAATTGTACCCTCGCTGTATGACTCTGTTCTTGCCATATCTGCACCACCAAGACGTCCTGATACACTGGTCTTGATTCCAAGAACCTCGCCACCCTTCATAGCTCTACCCATACAGGTCTTCATAGCTCTACGGAAGGATACACGCTCCTCGAGCTGCTTAGCTATGTTCTCAGCTACTAACTGTGCATCAATATCTGGTTTCTTGATTTCCTTAACGTCGATGATCAGCTTCTTCTTTGTAAGCTTCTGAACATCAGCCTTAACTTTCTCAATCTCAGCTCCGCCCTTACCGATAACGATACCAGGCTTAGCTGTGAAGAGGCTTATCTTTACCTTATCTCTAGTTCTCTCAATGTCTACCTTTGAGATGCCAGCATCATACAGTCTCTTCTTAAGATATTTTCTAATGTTGTAATCTTCAACAAGGTTGTTTGCAAACTCGTCATCTCTGGTATCTGCATACCACTTTGAGTTCCAATCCTTGATGACGCCAACTCTAAGTCCATGTGGATTAACTTTCTGACCCATTGCTTCCTCCTTATCTCTCGTCAAGCACTACTGTAATGTGGCTTGTTTTCTTCTCGATTCTGTAAGCTCTACCCTGTGCTCTAGGATGAATTCTCTTCATTGTAGGTCCCTTGTTTGCAAAGCACTCTGCAACATAGAGATTATCAGCCTTAAGCCCATTGTTATTCTCAGCATTAGCTACAGCTGACTGAAGCAGCTTGTAGATTACTGTAGAGCCTTTACGGTTGTTATACTTCAGGATAGCAAGAGCTTCGTTAACATTCTTACCTCTGATGGCGTCTAGTACGAAACATGCTTTAGTTACTGAAACCCTAGCGTAAGAAACCTTAGCTGAAGGTCTAGTATCTTTATTTTCATTTCTCTCTCTTTTAATTTGAGATCTATGTCCTTTTGCCATTTTCTACTCTCCTCCTTACTTGCCCTTCTTCTCGTCCTTACCATGGCCCTTGTAAGTTCTTGTTGCTACGAACTCACCGAGCTTATGGCCAACCATATCCTCTGTTACATATACAGGAATGTGATTTCTGCCGTTGTGAACTGCGATTGTATGTCCTACGAATGAAGGGAAGATAGTTGAACGTCTTGACCATGTCTTAACAACTTCCTTCTGGTCATTCTTATTCATCTCATCTATCTTCTTGAGTAGACTTGCGTCTGCGAATGGGCCTTTCTTAAGTGATCGTGCCATTACTTTTCCTCCTTACTTAACATTCTTACCGTTTCTGTTTCTAATGATCATCTTGTTAGACTTGTTCTTCTTCTTTCTAGTCTTAAGTCCAAGTGCTGGCTTACCCCATGGAGTTGAAGGACCTGGTCTACCGATAGGTGCTCTACCTTCACCACCTCCGTGTGGATGGTCATTAGGATTCATAACAGAACCACGAACTGTAGGACGGATGCCCATGTGACGCTTACGACCAGCCTTACCAATATTTACAAGGCTGTGCTCGCCATTTCCTACTGAACCAATAGTTGCTCTACCATTAATTGGTACATATCTCATCTCGCCTGAAGGAAGACGAAGTGTTGCATACTTACCTTCCTTAGCCATAAGCTGTGCTGAGTTACCAGCTGAACGAACAAGCTGTCCGCCCTTACCAGGTACAAGCTCAATGTTGTGAATCTCTGTACCAACTGGGATGTCAGCGAGTGGAAGACAGTTACCAACCTTGATTTCTGCCTCTGATCCGTTCATCAGCTTGTCTCCAACCTTAAGTCCTGCTGGAGCAAGGATGTATGTCTTAACACCGTCTGCGTAAACGAGAAGAGCGATGTTAGCTGTTCTGTTTGGATCGTACTCAATGCTTACAACCTTTGCAGGAATGTTATCCTTGTTACGCTTAAAATCTATAATTCTGTACTTCTGTCTATTTCCACCACCGTGATGTCTGACAGTAATCTTACCCTGGTTGTTACGTCCTGCTGTCTTATTCTTAGATACAAGAAGTGACTTCTCAGGCTTATCTGTTGTGATTACGTCAAAATCAAGACCGGTCATATTCCTTCTAGAAGGTGTATATGGATTATATACTTTGATTCCCATCTTGTTTCTCCTTTCAAATTACCTCTTACAGTCCCTCAAAAAGCTGAATGTCTGCACTGTCAGCTGTAAGCTGTACGTATGCCTTCTTGCTCTTTGCTGTCTTACCAAATACCATGCCACGTCTCTTTGTCTTGCCGTCTAAGTTCTGTGTATTGACCTTAGCTACCTTAGCTCCGTCAAACATCTTCTCAACAGCTTCCTTAATCTGAGACTTGTTAGCATCAGGATGTACAAGGAATGTATACTTCTTGTCTGCCATAATGTTCATACTCTTCTCAGTAAGAACTGGTTTTAATATTACATCATAATACTCTAACTTTGCCATTATGCGTATACCTCCTCTAATGCTTTAACTGCATCCTTGGTGATAACGAGACTGTCGTACTTCACAACATCGTATACATTTATAGCATTTCTTGTCTCTGTCTTAACATCAGGGATATTTCTAGCTGAAAGAACTACGCTGTTATTCTCGCCCTCAAGAACGATAAGTGCCTTAGTAGCATTGATGTTGCTAAGGATCTTAACAAAGTCCTTTGTCTTTGGCTCGTTCATTGTAAGCTCATCAACTACGATAAGCTTGTTCTCCTGAACCTTAGCTGTAAGAGCTGAGAAAAGAGCAAGACGTGCTTCTTTCTTGTTAATCTTCTTTGAATAATCTCTTGGCTTTGGTGCGAATACTACACCACCACCTGTCCACTGTGGAGCTCTGATAGAACCCTGTCTTGCATGACCAGTTCCCTTCTGTCTCCATGGCTTTCTTCCGCCACCACTTACTTCTGAACGTGTGAGTGCACTCTGTGTACCCTGACGTCTGTTAGCAAGTGTAGTAACAACTGCCTTATGGACAATTGCTTCATTTATCTCTACACCGAAAATCTTGTCGCTAAGCTCGAGCTTTTCAACTTCTTTTCCGTCGGTGTTAAGTACTGATACTGTTGCCATTTCTTAATCCTCCTTCGTCTAGTCTTATGCTCTAGCCTTAACTGACTCTGTTACAACAACGAGTGACTTCTTAGGGCCAGGTACTGCGCCTCTAACGAGAATTATGTTATTCTCGGCATCTATCTTAACAACCTCAAGGTTCTGGATTGTTACCTGATCTGTACCCATATGTCCAGGCATCTTCTTGCCCTTCATAACTCTACTTGGATCAGATGCAGAACCGTTAGAACCTGCATGACGATGGTACTTTGAACCGTGTCCTGAAGGACCTGACTTAAGTCCGTGTCTCTTGATACCACCAGCGTATCCATGTCCCTTTGACTTAGCAGTTACATCAACCTTGTCGCCTTCTGCGAAAACGTCAGCCTTGATAACTGTCTCACCAGGTACATATGCTGAAATGTCATCGAACTTGAACTCTTTTACAAATCTCTTGGCATCTACGCCAGCCTTCTTTGCGTGTCCAACCTCAGCCTTTGTTGCTCCGTGTGGGTTGTGAACAACCTTCTTACCTGAGCCATCCTTGGTTATTATCTTCTCTTTGATATCTCCGAAGCCAACCTGAACTGCTTCGTAGCCATCATTTTCAACTGTCTTAACCTGAAGTACCTCGCAAGGTCCAGCAGCAAGTACAGTTACAGGAATGAGCTGTCCCTGGTCGTTCCAGATCTGAGTCATTCCGACTTTTTCTGCAAGTATTGCCTTTTTCATTTCTGATTCCTCCTAATTTGATTTACAGCGGATTTCCTTTTGGGAAATCATTCTAAATAATTTACAGCGGACCAACTTAGTTCCCAGTGCTTGCACCACCGAGTGTGGTCTTACTAAATTTTCTACATTATTTGTGCAGGAATTTTGTTAATGTAGTCAATTAGGTACTGTCATTATTTTTCCTCTTTTAATAAGTAAGTTTGATTACTTTGTTCTCATGTTTACGTATACACCAGCGCTGATGTCCATCTTACGAAGAACTTCGATAGTCTTCTGTGTTGGTGCGATAACGTCGATGAGTCTCTTGTGAGTTCTCTGCTCGAACTGCTCTCTACTATCCTTATACTTATGTACAGCTCTAAGGATTGTAATCTTCTCTACCTTTGTTGGCATAGGAATTGGTCCACTTACCTGAGCTCCTGAACCCTTAACTGCCTCAACGATCTGCTTTGCAGCTGCATCGATAAGTTCATGATCATATGCCTTTAATGTGATTCTCATTGTGTTAGCCATAAAAAAAGCCGCCTCCTTTTTTGCATTTTAGTAATGCCGAACAAGTGGTGACTGTACAACTTTCCCGGGTGTATCATAGCTTTCTCTTTAAAAAAGTCGGAGTAATCCGACCAGATTTCTTAGAGATAACTTCACATCCGTCATCTCTGACCGTTGTCAGATGGTATTGGTACAGTGACTTGTCGCCAGATTCTTTGATCTTGACATTCGCTCCGCGTAGTTACCTGCTCCTGCAGCAGCAATCTACGTTTCTTTGCTATCAATGTCACAGCAAGAGGTATAATAGCATACCGTAATACCAAATGCAAGGTTTTTTTTCAAAAAATTAAGACAAGCTGTCCCGCGACTTTTCGGGACAGCCTGGCAAACTCAAATTTCTAATAAATTACACAGTTACGACCGCTCTCTTTTGCTGTATAGAGATGTTCATCAGCCTTACTGATATTATCTTCTATAGATATGTTCTGATCGAACTGTCTGCATCCGAAGCTCATTGTTACCTTTATAGTATTACCGTCAGCTTCGATTGGTGTAGCCATGATCTTCTTACGAATGGACTCAGCCTTTTCAACACTATCTTCAAGTGTCGCGCCGATCATCATCATTATGAATTCCTCGCCGCCCCATCTGTATACAGATTCATTTTCTGTACAGCTGTTCTCCATCATGAAGGCTACAGCTGAGAGTACATCGTCCCCAGCGTTGTGGCCATACGTGTCATTTACTCTCTTGAACTTATCTATATCAGATATGAAGAGACTGATAGTCTTTCCTTCATCCAGTGCCTTGTTAAACTTACGTGAGAAATCACTGTAGAAGCCCATACGGTTCTTAAGCTTTGTAAGCTTATCATGATGCGACTCTTCATAGAAGGTTTCTGATTCCATAGCAAGTCCACATATAAGAGCTGCCATAGAAAGTTTGCGCACATCTTCTTTCTCGTCGAATCCGCCGTCTCCATTTTTATTTATTATCTGGAAGGCTCCGATGAACTCACCATTAATATCAGCAACTGGCATAACCAGAACTGACTTTGTGGTGTATCCTGTCATCCAGTCTACATCCTTATTGAAATCAGGATCGTTGTATGGATCATTTGTTACAACAACCTTGCCCTCGCGGAGAGCACGTCCTACAAGACCTGTGTTATCAGGAATAGCGATCTTGTCAACACCTGTAGCAGAAGTCGTCCAGAGTTCCTTCCTGTGGCGATCCCATTTCCAGAAGCTGGCACGGTCTGCATCAGCCATAGTTCTGCCAAGCTCTGTCATATATTCGAAGATTGCGGCATGATCCTTTTCCTTGTCGCTGCACATCTCTAAGTAAAGCTTTGAGCTTATGTCATAGATATCCTTGAGTGTGCTCTCTTCTATACTAATATTCAGATTCATAGATACCCCCTTGATGTTAGGTAAATGTTAGCCTAGCGGTGCTAGTTTAAAGTTTGTTCCAACGACTTTCTTCTTTATAGCATCTACGTCATCAAGATGCATCAAGAAGACTTCTACACTATTATCTCTAAAAAAGTCACAATAGTCTAGTAGTTTTTCAACAAACATATGAACTGGCGTATCATAAGCTGAACATTCCGTATAAAGAACTGTTTCTTCTATTATATAAGGAAGAAAAGTTTCCAGCGTACTAGTGTCTCCGGTGTAGATAACATTTTTTTCTTCTATTATAAGATTATATCCAAAGCATTTGCCCTCCAGTTCTTTCACATGAGTTGTAGGGATCACCGTCTTCAGCCAGCACGCTTCATTTGATTCACCTGAATTATGTAAACTACATTCGTATATATATTCGGTAGCTGTAATAAGACGATATGTTTCCTTGTTGCAGCCATCAAGATTTTCAAGCACATATGCCAGGTCTGCCATCACTTCCTCTGAAGGAGCGATCACGGTCACAGGAACCTTCCATATAAATGTGGCATAATGAATTGTAAGAGCGAGACCTCCCACATGATCACTATGGGTATGAGTTATCGCAATGATGATTTCCTTTGACTTAAAGTCAAACTTCTTCAGCTTGTTAAACGTTACCAGCGGACAATCCAAAAGTATCAGTTTATCCCCCTGTGTAAAATATGCTCCATTATGTTCATCTGAGAAACCTGCACCACGTCCAAAAAATTTAAGCATTGTCTCTATGCACCTCCGTTACCTCATATACAAATACGCCCTTACTCTTTCCTTTAAGTGGTATCTCACCAATATCCTTCACTTCTACTCTATCCTTTACGCGCTCGTAAAGAACATCGCTTATAAGCACCTGGCCCTTCTTGGCATTTGCCTCAAGACGGGCTGCTGTATTTACTGTATCACCAATAGCTGTAAAGTCCATTCTGAACTCGCATCCAATATTTCCAACGACTGCAGGGCCAACATTGACACCTACACCAAAACCAACTGTTCTTCCGTACTTCTCCATGAGAGTCTTCTCAAGAGCCTTACCTCCATTTACGATATCCATAGCTGCGCATACCGCTTTGAACTCATAGTCAGGAAGATCAAATGGAGAATTAAAGACTGCCATCGTTGCATCACCTACGAACTTATCCAGAGTTCCTGAGTTATCAAAGATGGACTTTGTTGTAAGCGACAGATACTCATTCAGGATTTCTACAACCTGTTCTGGTTCAAGTACCTCAGACATAGTTGTGAATCCTCGGATATCTACAAAAAGAACTGCAATATCACGATTCTCACCACCAAGCTTTATCTGGAAGTCTCCACTCTTGGAAATCTCGTCGATTATCTCAGGAGCAACATATTTCTTGAATGCATTCAGCACTTTCTTCTTTCTTGCCTTCTCCTGAATATAATTCATAGCAAGTGAGTATACATATGAAAGAACTAATACAACCGGAAGGTATATGATACTATAGGTGCGGCCACTGTTATTGATAGCCATGAGTATCCCTACCTCAGCACCAATAGTAACAAGTAGAATGATCAGAGACATCCATGGTCTCAGTTTTCTAAAAAGGAAATGGAGCAGCATTGCGATAATTACAACAAGAATTATGTAAACTAGTCTGTCACCATTTACAGAGAATCGTCCCTGAATATAGGACTGAAGAATATTTGCATGGATCTCTACTCCGTACATCTGCTGGCTTCCACTTGTAGGAGCCTTAAAGCTATCCTGCATTCCTGGAGCGTAGGCACCAACCAGAACAATACTGTCCTTAAATGCTCTGGTGTCTATCGTACCATTTAGCACGTCGATCATTGAGATATATTCATAATCGCCTGGGCGACCAGAATAGTTGATATTAGAACGGCCATACTTATCAGTAGGAACCGTGTTAGGAGTCACACCTGAATACTCACAATACTTTTCATACAGGATACTGGAGAACATCTTCTGATCAGTTCCGTTAAACTTCTCAACAGGAATGATCCTTCGTACTGTTCCATCTGAATCCTGGGACACATTACTGAATCCGATAGAGCAAACTTCTCTCAGCTCATCATAAGGCTCTTCAACATCAGTAACAGGAGTCACCAGCAGTCCCTGCTCATTTGGTTCCAGTCTCTTTCCGTAAATAAGATGATTTACGATGACCACATTTCCGCTCTTCTTAGCCGCCTCAACAAACTCTGCATCAGCGTCATCAACATTCCCAGAAAATTGAATATCGAAGCCTACTACCATAGGCTTCGAATCTTCATTTTCATTCAACTTATTTAATAATTCGGCATAGTTAGAACGGGACCAGGTTTGAATTGGTCCCAGTTCTGACATAGTCTTCTCATCTATTCCGATGATTTTGATCTTGCTGTCGATACCTCGAGGTATCTGATACAGCTTATCACGAGCAACCAGGTCCAGGAAGCTGAGACTATTAGTAAATATCAAAACAAATATCAGCAGTCCCACAACCAGTGTCTCAAAAATCACCACCAGGTTACTTTTCTTTTTTTGTTCCATATACCGCCCCACAAGTTTTCTTCTATATTAACTAGTATATTAGTCTACGCTTACGATCTCGAACTTTCCAGACTTTAATACATAGAAGCTTCCGCCACCGTTATAAAGTGTTGAATCACTGTTTACCTTATAATGGCCTGAACCAAACTTATATGCATTTCCAGTTTCCAGCTGAACACTACCTACTGGAACTACATTGGTAAACATCCAGCTTGCCATCATAGTGATTCTAAGGCCATATACATTTCCTGCCTCATCAGTTGCAGTAACTGTACATCCCTTCTTCCCACCCTCAGCATCAATTGTGATCGAAGCAGTTCCATCCTTAACAGTAATCTCTGTATCATCAAGATATACTGTATCAAGGTGCTCATCATAGATGCTAAATGTTACTGTGTCAGCGTAGAATGAAGAAGTAAGATCAACAACCTTACCATCCTGATCCTTACCGAAAGTACCAAGGGCTGGCTTTACCTTATCAACCTTAATCTCCTGGCTGATCTTAATAGCTGTAGTCTTTGCGTTATCTGAATTACGCTTCAGATAAACATATCCCATACCTTCAGTGTATGTAACACTTGTATCATAAGTACCATTCAGTCTGTTAGAAATCTTGTAGCCATCCTTAGCAACAAGCTCAACATCTGTAGTATAGTAATCATTCTTTCCTTCTGTACCAGAAAGTGAATAAGCATCAGTTGGTGCTGGAAGATATGAGATAGAGAACTTCTTCTCAACCTCTTTACCCTGGAAATGATCTGTCTCAGGAAGGATTGCCTTTACAACATAGTCGCCAGGCTCAACTGGCTTCACATCTTCGTACGCACTTCCTTCAACATCTTTTCTAAAGCTAAATGTGATTCCTTCTGCTCCGTTAGAATCTGTGGAAGCAACCGGATCATAATTAACTCCGTAGTACTGGTCACCAAGAGTAACTGTAAGGGTTGGCTCTGCCTTATCAGTTGCTTCTTCTGTTGTATCGGCTGGCATACCATTTAGAGTTACAGAAACAGATGAAACGTTACCTGCTATATCTTCTGCTACAACGTTAAATGTCTTCTTAGCACCTGGATCTATATTAAGAACCACTTCACTCTTTCCATCTGTTATCTCAGTTGCCTCACCATCTACAGTTACAGAAGTAAGGTTTGCATCGCTTACACTAAAGCCAAGACCCGTAGTGTTAACTCCAAGTCCATCAGCAAGTGTATGAGCTACGCCCTCCTGATCCATAGCAAGCTCTGAAAATGCAGGAGCATCCTTATCTATAAGGATAGACGGAATCTCAACAGCATTTGTGCGGGCGCCGTCTGCTTTTCTCTTAAGATATACAGACTTAAGACTGCTGCTATATGCTACAGACTCGCCGAAGCTTTCATCATCTATTGAAGATGATATGGTGTAATCATCAGGTGCAACGATTGTAACATCGCTCTTATAGTATCCGTTATTACCAGCTGCGCCAAGGATCGTATAAGGAATCTCAGGTGCTGGAAGGTAACCTATACTGAAATCACTTTCTGCTGAAGATGCAGAATAGTTATATGAATATGGCACATTTACCTTTACTGTATAATCGCCAATTGCAGTTGGCTTCACGGTTGAATATGCATCATCGGAAGCACCCTTCTTCTTGTAAAGGTACTCATAATTTTCAGTACTCTGATCTGAGTTTGTAGTTACTGTAGGAATTGGAAGCACTGCTCCATAGTATGCATCTGGCATGGATACGGAAGTCTCAGCCTTATCAAGATTCTCTATAGTAACTGAGAAATCATTTACATTTCCAACCTTATCTTTTGCGACTATGTTGTATGTCTTTCTAGCCTTAGGTGTAGAAAGAACAACGTGAGCAGAATTGGTATCCCAATCAACATCTACACTCTCGCCGTTAACTGTTACCGAATTAAGAGCTGTATAATAAATAGTTTCACTACTGCCCCAAACATCCTTGATATCAAACTCAAGTTTTGAAGCATGAATCTCCGCTCCATCTTCAACAGCTGTTGCCGGAGTGTTTCCATCCTGATCAACAACTGACGCTGCATCTACCTCAGGAGCTTTCTGATCAAGATATATAGCTTTTGAATCTATGAAGTCGTAATCAGAAGTTGCTTTATCACTCTTACGACGAAGTGCTGCCATAGTTCCGTTATAGTATCCATCTTTCTTAACCGTGTATGTATCCGCAAACTCAGAGTTTGGTTCATCTGGTGAGAAAGAATGGAACGATACTTGGAATCCACTATTTGCTACCAGCTTATAAGGCTTGTTTGTGTAATAATATCCACCATCGTTTATGAGATCTGCTTCAAGAGAAGCCCCCATGGTCTCATCATAGTCATCTGTAAGATATCTTATCCAATAATCCTTAAGGCCATACTCATCCACATCCCTATATGTATCAGTTTCCGCTACGCTTACCACCACTCTATGTTCACCAACCTCAGTTGGTTTTACGCTTGTGGCTGGAGACTGATAATCGCCATACATATCACTATAAGTTATTGTAATCGCACCATCCGAATCGCAGCTTACATTATTCGTCACATCATAATCAGTTCCATAAAAAACAGGACTTGGAAAATCTCCCACCCAATCTATGTCAGGTACATCTTTTATTATATAGCTTGCAGTCATAGGATCATCATAAGAGCCGATATAAATCTCTTTATTTACCGTTGAACCAACTGTCAAGTAAAACATTGACATTTCTCCGCCAGATGCTCCTTCATACGACAGAACTGTATCAGGCTGAGCTTTAACATGTCCAATACTCGAACCATAAGCTGAAGCACTATATATATTAATCTTAGTTTTGAATGTATTTGAAGCCTCATAGGTGGCTTTATCAGGATCATATACCATATCTTTTGCTAATGTAATATTATCAGCATGTATAGTTCCATAATTTTGAAAGCGATCCCCATATTGATCTCCATCAAAAGTAGATGTGGTAATCTTCGCGTAATTTGTATAAATTCCACCTGCTGGAATTGTAACCGAAGCAGAAGCACTAATTGTAAGATTTGAATTATTTTCTATAGAGCCATTATTACTTCCATTAATAATGCATGTTGCTCCAGTTCCATTTTCTAAATCATAACCATTCTGAAGATTACCTGAATGAGAACCATTTATAATCACGTCACCATAATTATTTGTCAGATTACCCTGACAAAATCCATTTATAACAACGTCACCAACATTATTTGTAATTTCTACTTTATTTGTACTTGAAGTACTTTCTACATAAAGCGTAGCTGTATTGTCATTGATTGTAACGCCAACATCTGAAGACCCTTCCTGTACTAATGTTGCTCCCGGTCCAAGATATATGTTTTTACCAGAAAAGCCTGTTATTGTAGCATTCTCATATCCACCGTCAGGATTATCAGCGTTTGGTTCAATATATTTGATATAACTAATGGTTGTACCATTTAATACTACGGTACATGTTTCACCAGGATTATATTCAGCAAATGAATAACCATCATCTACATCCATAACTAATGCATATCCAGATGGCTCGGCTGCAAAAACATCTGTCGACGTCTTTTCACAAACGGTTCCTCCTATCACCATAGTAAATGCAAGCAGAACGCTTATTATTCTATGTGATTTTTTTATACTACTAATCTTCATATTCACGCCCTCCTTACTTCCATTCTATCGTTGTATCTGAGTTAACTGGTTTAGAGAAATCCCAATCCCAGCTTCCACTTGCCGCTGGAGCAAGTGTTGGTTCTGTCGCCTTGGATCCTCTTGAGATAGTCTGAGTACCAAATACTTTTCCATTGTAAGTAAATGTTACTGTTACTACACTACTTAAGTACTTTTCAAGTTCTTCCTTAGTGACATCAAGATCACGACCATCCTCTAAGGCATTTTTAAGAATCTCCTTAACTGAATCAGGAAGATCAGAGTAATCGATATCCTTTGGAGGAGATACATAGTCTACAGTCTTATCGTCCTCGTATATAAGAACCTCTTTACCTTTTTCGATGCTTACTTCGTTATCAGCTACGTCTCCATTTTTATATACGAGACGAGATGCAACTTTTCCTTCAAATACAGAAACTCTTGTATACTTTATTCCATTTTCTTCGTAAACTTCTACACGGAAGATTGTGCCGCGAACGGACATTGTTGAATTCGGTGTATTAACCTCGTAGTAAGAACCTTCAGAAAGTTTATTCTGAATATCGTTAGTGATAGCACCACTCTTCAGCTCGATAGTAGTTTTGCTTGATTCACTGCCACCAGCCGCATTAAGAACGAGCTCTGTGCCTTCTTCTAGATGAATGTACTTGTCCTCGTCAGCAAGAAGTACCATCTCTCCCTCATCGAGAGCGACTGTATCTCCTGTTTCGAGAACCATGTTGCTGTATGGCTCAATATCGCCAATATCTTGTCTTGTGACGCTACCTTTTCCAGCAAACTCAAAGACTTTCAGGATTCGGTATGCATCTTTCTTAAAGACCGTTAGGAATAATACTAGAGCTATGACAGCTACCAGAGCGATTCCTGATACTATGATCACAACTTTCTTTTTACCCATACCATTTCACCCTTTGCGCTAAATATTTCGGCAACAAAGTCGCCTTTCTACATTACACCAATGTAGTATATATGTCAACACTTTTTTCAAGAAATTTTGACGCTTTTTTATCATTTTTTACCTCTCTATTATAACCTTTATGTGACACTCACACAATATATTAAAAGGTATATAACAACAAAAAAGGGCCATTGATTTTTATATCAACGGCTCTTGATATTATGTAAACTATTTTGTCCATCTAGCAGTAGAACCACATGGAAGGATCAGACCCGTATCACGAACAGGAAGTCCGATATCCTCCGATGTCACTTCACCGCCATGCTCTTTTATTACAGTTTCACCGATCATGTAATTAAGTACTGCCGGTGAAAGTCCGGTTGTGTACATGTTAATAAGGTAGATGATTGCGTCATCTGCAAGGATCTGACTAGTGAGCTTGATCAGTTCGAAGATGTTATCTTCCATTTTCCACATCTCACCCTTAGGTCCACGGCCATATGAAGGTGGATCCATGATGATAACCTGATACTTGTTGCCACGTCTTATCTCACGCTCTACAAACTTGATGCAGTCATCGATGAGCCATCTGATAGGTGCCTCCTCCAGACCTGAAGACTTAGCATTTTCCTTTGCCCAGCCTGTCATTCCTTTAGATGCATCCACGTGAGTTACCTTAGCTCCCGCCATAGCCGCTGCAAGTGTAGCACCGCCTGTATAGGCAAAAAGGTTAAGAGCTTTTACCTCTCCGTCAGGCTTCTCGGCGAGTCTCTCTTTTATTGTTTCGAAAATATAATCCCAGTTTGCAGCCTGCTCAGGAAAGATACCTGTATGCTTGAAGGAGAAAGGCTTCAAGTTAAATGTCATCTTATCGGAACCTGTTATGCCTTCGCTAGGTAAGTGGTACTCAACCTGCCACTCTTCTGGCAGATCGAAGAATTCCCATTCACCGCCACCACGACTGCTTCTGTGATAATGGCCATTCAGAGACTTCCACTCCTTTGAAACATGTTTTGTGCTCCATATTACCTGAGGGTCTGGTCTAAGAAGTATATACTTCCCCCATCTCTCAAGCTTTTCTCCATCGGTGCAATCAAGCACCTCATAATCTTTCCATCTGTCTGCTAATATCATAATTTATTCCCTTCCGTAAAATCAGCCACTGAGAACCGTCCCCACTGGCAGGTTTAATTGGCAAAATAGTTGTCTATACCGTTAGCGATACCTGTTACGATTTTTTGCTGGAATGAAGGATCAGCCATAAGGCTGTCTTCGTTAGGGTTGGTCATGAATCCCATTTCAATAAGGGTACATGGAACCTTGCTCCAGTTATTTCCTGTCATTGTATCTGTTTCCCACACACCTCTGCTGGAAAACCCAGTGGATGCAACGTAGGCATTCAGCACTGCATCCGAAAGCTTTCTGCTTTCACTGTAGGTTGATGCTGTGTATGGATTCGATGGTGTAATGCATATTGCCATAGCGCCACTACTGGATGAGCTTTCCGAACCATCTGCGTGGATTCTGATAAAGGCATCTGCCCCAGCGTTATTTGCAACCTGAGCTCTCTCACTGCAGGATATCGCTGTATCATTATCGTAGCGAGTCATTAGAACTGTATAGCCTCTTGCTTCCAACTCTGCCTTCAGCTGGGTTGCCACCTGAAAGTTCAGTTCTATTTCTGACAGACCGCTAGTTGTTCCGTGAGTACCAGTTGAGTCGGCCGCTTTCATTTCGCCTGAACCAGGACCAAGTGGTTCCGTATTTCCTGTCACTATGTTGGAGTGGCCCGGATCAAGAACGATCAACTTGCCACCGGTACTCTTGGTTGATTCACCGTTCGAAGTATCTGAGTTGGATGGTTGATTATCATCCTCATCGTCTGAATCATCAGACGCATTTGATGAATCTGTCACCGTAGCCTGAGCAGTGGTCGCTTCAGTGGTCTTCTCTTCCGTGGTCTTTTTTTCAGTAGTCTTCTCTTCAGTAACTTCTGTAGTCTCACCCCAGTCATCGCGACGAGCTTGAGTATCTGTTTCACTATCAGAAGACGAACTACCACAGCCCGCTAGTGCAAACACCAACAAGACAACCAGTAGATATGAAGTTATACGTCTAAACATATCTCTCATAATTCCATTTAATTAAAATGAGTCAAAATGGCTCTGAGCCAAATCGACTCATTTTTGAGTCGGATCGGCTCAGAGCTGAAGTGACTCATTAGTCACGGTACTTCTGGAGAAGCTCTACGTTGTAGTTCTCTGTTGAGTTGAACTGTCTCTTTGCATCAGCCTGATCTGTTGTAACTGGCTTGTACCAGTCGAACTGGCTGAAGTAGTTGTAGATTCCTTGATCCTTGAACTTATATCCATGTCTTGCATAGATTTCATTTATCGCCGTCTGAATCTGATCCTGAGTCATTCGACGTACATCTGCATCAGTGAGTGTACGTGTATCACTATCAGGAATTACCATTCCGTCATAACCACCTGTTGTAGTCGTGGTTGTTGATGGACCAGTGCTTGAGCCTGTATCTGCAGGTGTATCTGCATCGTCATCATCATCGTCGTTATCATCATTTATTGCTGTATCTTCTGTAAGACCACTAACAGTATATTCGCGAGTGATTGAAACTGGCGCCATGCCTGTATCAGCAACAAAGGTATCGATGAGAGTTCCGTCATCAGTTGCAGAAACCAGGATTGTATCTCCATTACTGAGGTTGTCCATCTTATCCGCAACGAAAGTCCAGCCCTCAACTGGTGTTCCGCTGGTAGTTGTGATAGTAACTTTACCCTTACCATCTCTACCATCAAATTTAACGTCCACATACTGGAAGACATCTGTTGTACCAACAGCAATAAGATCCTTAACTACAAATGGAATATCATCATAAGTGAGAATAACATTTGTATATTCCTCAATGCTCTTGGTATCTACATCCCAGATATAATTGATAGTCTCGCCATTACTAAGACCAGTCGTTCTATCAAGAGTACCGCTGACACATCCATAAAGAATGTACTCAGCCGCATCATAATATTCGTCAGCATCTCTTGGCTTATCTTTGCCGAACTTTATATCATCGGCATATTCATCATAGAAGGCATCCTGGTCGAAAGTCACATTTGCTGTTCCGATACCATTGTAGCCATTGAACTCAACCTTAACATACTTGCTCATATCAAGTTCAACAACCTTGCCGCCGCCTCTGTTCTTCATAATAAAGAAGAAAAGCACTCCAAGAGAAATGATAATTACCGCGCCACATATTGAAAGGACTGCCACAAGTGGTCCCTTGCCGCCCTTCTTAGGTGGCTGGCTGTAATTTGCCCCTCTCTGAGCTGCAGGCTGAACATTCTGCTGCATTTGCTGCATCTGTGGCTGCATCTGCTGATTTGCCTGCGAGTTGTTATATTGCATCTGCTGAGGTGGTGGTGCCGGCTGGCCAACCTGACCGATCGGACTTCCACAATACTCGCAGAAAAGAGATCCATTTGCTATACTCTTGCCACACTTCGTACAAAACATATAGATACCTCCTTGTTATTTTTTGCTCCCCCGTTAACTAACCCCAATTACTTTCTATCTTCGATCGGAAGATATTCACGATGTTCTCCCACATACTTATAAGCAGGACGTATGATCTTACCTTTGTTGGCAAGCTCTTCTATTCTATGAGCTGACCATCCTGCAATACGTGCGATAGCAAACATCGGAGTAAAAAGTTCTACAGGAATCTTCAGAACTGAATATACGAAACCGCTGTAGAAATCTACATTTGCACAGACTGGTTTATGCACATCTCTGTTCTTCGTAATAAGTTCCTTAGCGATACGCTCAACTCTTTCATAAAGCGCAAACTCCTGTGAGTACCCCTCGGCTTCTGAAAGTCGTCTAGCATATTCTTTAAGCACCTCTGCTCTAGGATCAGAGAGTGTATATATAGCGTGACCCATACCATAGATGAGACCCATTCTATCAAAAGCCTCTTTCTTAAGTATCTTTGAAAGGTACGCTTTAACTTCGGAATCACTTTCGGTGTTAGTGACATTTGCCTTCAGGTCCGCGATCATCTGCTGAACCTTGTGGTTAGCGCCACCGTGTCTTGGTCCCTTTAGAGATCCAAGAGAACCTGCCACCGTTGAATAAGTATCTGTTCCAGTTGTTGTGATAACGTGTGTTGTAAATGTTGAGTTGTTACCACCACCATGCTCCGCATGAAGCACCAGACATATATCAAGCACCTGCGCTTCCAGCTCAGTAAACGAAGGATCTGATCTAAGAAGTCTCAGAATATTCTCTGCTGTTGAAAGCTCTGGCTTTGGTCTATGAATGATAAGACTGGAGTCATGGAACTTATGACGATAGCTCTGATATCCATATGCAGCGATAACTGGGAATCTTGCTATCAGACTAAGTGACTGCGCCAGCACGTGAGATACGCTGATATCATCAGGATTATCATCGTAGGAATAAAGTGTAAGCACACATCTCTCCAGACAATTCATGATATTTCGACTTGGAGCCTTCATTATCACATCGCGATTGAAATTCTCAGGAAGTGGTCTGAAGGCACTGATTATCTCCATGAAGTCCGCAAGCTCTTTCTCTGTTGGAAGCTTACCAAAGAGAAGGAGAAATGTGGTCTCCTCGAATCCGTGCTTAGAACCTCTGAAGCCCTCAACCAGCTTCTTTACATCATACCCCTGGAAATAAAGCTCGCCAGGAATTGGAGTACGCACACCCTTTTCATCCACTCTGAAACCAGATACATCTGAGATTTCTGTAAGTCCTGTCAGGACGCCTCGACCATCTGAATCTCTGAGTCCACGCTTTACATCGTACTTGGTATAAAGACCCTGATCTATCCTTCCTGCGATATCACACATTTTTGTGTAATACTCTTCATTTTCTTTAAATTTTTCAAACGCTTCTATATTCATCTTCTTTCTTTCTAGATAAAATTCCTGACTAAACTCAGGACGTCTATAGTTCTATAATGTGCCTCTCAAAGGCATTAATCACTCTGGTATTATTATACATGGACTCACGCTTAAAGTCACGTCCATAGGTCATATGAACATGTCCATGAACAAAAAGCTTTGGCTCATACTTTTCTATAATAGTATTAAAGCAGCTAAAGCCCATATGTGGCATATCCTTACCATCATTGAAACCCTTTGCCGGACTATGAGTGAGCAGGATATCTACTCCCTTCTTTCTCCAAAGCTTCGGTTTCATCTTAAGATACCTCTGAGTCATCTGGCGGTCCGTGTACTGAAATCCACTATAATTATAACACATGCTTCCGCCCAGCCCCATAATCCTGAGGCCCTGATACTCATAGATATCCCCATCCACACAGATACATCCTCCAGGAGGAGTATCGTTGTAACAGCCATCATGATTACCATGCACATAGAGAATCGGAACCTTGGAATAGGTTGCCAGAAACTCCAAATACTGTGGTGCAAGATCACCAGCTGAAAGGATCAGGTCTATGCCATCTAATTTAGTTTTCTCAAAAAAATCCCACAGATATCGTGACTCTACATCTGCCAGCGCGAGAATCTTCATGATAATACACCCTTCATCTCCACAAGTTCTCTAGCTGATTCATCCAGCTCGTCTATAGATGGAATATCTCCGATGACATTTTCCACGAGCCAGTCCATCTTGATGATGTCATCAACATCCATTTCCACGCCCTCTTCACTCTTAAGACTTCCGTCCTGAGCACGGATCTCACCCCAGAATGGAGAGAATCTCTCTTCCATAATGAGGGTTTTAATTAAATTAACAAGACGTCTTGTATCAACAGGCACCTTCTCAGAAATAATTATGTCAACCACTCCTGCAGAAAGTCCCCACCAATAATTGATAGGCTTGCTCTCACTATCAGCATCAGCACTTGAATATGCGCCCTGCATAACAAGATTGATGATCCTCTCATAGAGCTTGCCCCAGTTGTAGACGCTCATAGTTAAGTTTTCCGGACCATTTGAAGTCAGTCTGTAAAGACCAAACTTTCTGGAAGCGCGGCTAGGTGTGATCATATCCTGATCGGAAACGATATCTATACCCTTTTCACGTATGGATTCATAAATATCCGAAATCTCTCCAGGCTTCCTCAAAGAAGTCCAGTCCAGATAAACCTTTACATTTGGATTTACAATGCGTGCTCCAAGAGCAAATGCATTAATATTGGCTATAACGCCGTAGATCGGATAATCAGCAATATATCCAATCTTGTCTGTCTTTGTAAGCGAACCAGCGATCATACCCGAAAGGAACTTTGCCTCGTAAAGACGGGCATCGAAGGTTCTGATATATCTATGCGAAGTATTAAGTGAGCAGTTAAGTATCTTAACATCCGGATACTTGATTGCACACTTAAGGCTGGCATTTACCGCCTGCGCATTCAGTGTAAAGATCATCTCAACGCCGTGGTTTTCAACCAGGTCGTCGATAGCCTTTATTATCTCTTCTTCAGTGCTGGCACCAGTTATCTTCAGTGCAACCAGCTTTTCGCCATACACTTCTTTTATATAATTACGTCCCAGCTCGTGAGAATATCTCCAGTCAGATTCTGAAGGATCGCCATCATAGATAAATGCAATCTTCAGCGGTTTTGCTGCCGAATAGTTCGGTGCAAGTATCGAAGTAAGCACATTCTTCTTCTCCTCAGGAGGAGTCAGTGAAACCTCTACCTCATACTTCTCATTTATTACGAGGAACTCTTCCCACATAGCTGCGATTCCAGCCTGGATCTCGTCCAGGCTCATATCACATACTTCATCAAAGCCCTTCACCTCAATAAAGGCAAGAAATGCATCTCCAGTACTTACGTCCTCAAGATTCACTCCACCCTTAGCTCGGTAGGCTTTTTCAAATCTCTTATATGCCGCTTTAAGTTCGAGAAGCGTATCGTCACTCCATATCTTCGTAAGGTCAGTTCTAACTGCGGAACTTATTCCGTCTACCGTGTCATTTGCATTTATCATTTCTGACATGGTTTCATGTTCCTCATACTGGCCGCCATGCTTTGGAGCAATCTTAACCTGTTCCATCAGACGCTTATACTCACCCTCATGCTTGAAACGAATATAATTAACGCCTGTCTTCTTATAGAAATCCATGTACTCATAGTAAACTTTGATAAGCTCATCATCTGTAAGCTTAGGTACCTTACGAGTTACAAAAGCAGGTATTGAATCAGCCCCAAAGAACTTAAGGACACTGACTCTCTTATTGCCCTCAACTACATAGTAATAATTCAGATACTCGTACACCTTGATGGCATCTCTGATACCTTCGCTAACATGAGCATCCGAAAGCATAGACCATTTGCTTGAGAACTCCGTACCATTTCTCATAAGTGGCATGAAGTTCGACGCAAAGGCCTGGGTTCTACCAGCATTGCTTGTTCCAACTATTCTGGAAAGAGGGATATCCATAAGTCCAAGGTTCATCTCGTTTACGATACTATCCTTTTCGATAATATCATCAAGAACAGGCAGGTATGGATATTGTCCTGCAGACACAGCTTTTTTATAAGCCTTAGCCCCTAGCTTTCTAGCTTTCTCATATAATTCGTACGACATACATTTTCCTTCTTATTTACTAAGTATTAAAATACTACTTACTGTCTAGCGATTCCTGAACGGCGTGCCTCATCAGCAACAGCCTTTGCAACAACCTTTGCAACGTTCTCATTAAATGCATCTGGAATGATGTAATCTTCTGTAAGCTCATCATCTGTAACGATAGATGCGATAGCTCTTGCAGCAGCTTCCTTCATTGGCTCTGTAATAGCTGTAGCTCTTGCATCAAGTGCGCCTCTGAAGATACCAGGGAATACAAGAACGTTATTGATCTGGTTAGGGAAGTCTGAACGACCTGTAGCAACTATTCTAGCGCCACCTTCCTTTGCCTCATCTGGCATGATCTCTGGTGTAGGATTAGCCATAGCGAATACGATAGGATCGCTGGCCATAGTCTTAACCATCTCTGCAGTAACAAGTCCAGGTGCAGAAACACCGATAAAGATATCCTTACCCTTAAGAACCTCTGCAAGACTTCCTGACTCTTTATTCTTATTAGTAACAGCTGCAATCTCCTGCTTAGCTGCATTAAGTCTAGGATCACCATCAACAAGTGCACCCTTACTATCTACTAATACAACATTTCCAAGACCAAAGCTCTGGAGAAGCTTGCAGATTGAGATACCTGCTGAACCAGCGCCGCTGATAACTGCGCTGCAGTCTTCCCATTTCTTTCCGATAAGCTTAAGTGCATTTGTAAGACCTGCTGCAACAACGATAGCTGTACCATGCTGATCATCATGGAATACAGGGATATCAAGTTCTTCCTTAAGTCTAGCCTCGATCTCGAAGCATCTTGGAGCTGAGATATCCTCAAGGTTGATACCACCAAATGATGGTGCAAGTCTCTTAACTGTCTCGATGATCTCCTCAGTATCCTTTGTATCGATACAGATTGGGAATGCATCTACATTTCCGAATCTCTTGAAGAGAACTGACTTTCCTTCCATAACAGGGATAGCTGCAAGAGGTCCGATATCACCAAGACCAAGAACTGCTGTACCATCTGAAACAACGGCAACTGTGTTCTGCTTAAGTGTGTACTTGTAAGCATCATCTGGGTTCTCAGCGATCTTTCTACATGGCTCTGCAACACCTGGGGTATAAGCTGTTGACAGATCATCCTTTGTTTCTACAGGAACCTTGAGTGCAACCTCAAGCTTTCCACCTGCTTCCTCGTGCATCTTTAAACTTGCTGCATTGTAATCCATATTCTTTTCCTCCTAGAATAATTCTAATGAAAGCTGTTCGCCTTCAGTTTTATTTTCATACTGTCGCTTCCACGACTTAATTCTGCTACTACTTGAGATGATTCCACGCTCCTCGCAGAACTCCTGACTTTCCTTCAGCAGTTTCTTGTAATCCCTTGGAGTAAGCTCTCCAGGTTCACCAGAATACTCTTCTGCGAATTCTTTATACTCCTTTGGAAATCTCTTCTTATATTCCATATAGAAGAAATCTCTCACCGACTTCTTTATTGCAAGTCTCAGGTCAGCAAGGTCAACTCCTAGTATATCATACTTTGCAAGTGTCTCCAGAATCTCCATAACTTCGTAGTCATTGACAAATGGGATCACCGGCGACAGCTGTATAAGAATACTGATCCCAGCCCCTCTAAGAGTCTCGATCAGTTCAAACCTTTCCTTAATAGATATAACCTCTTCACCCTCGATCTTTTTAAGCTTCTTTTCATCAAGGGTTGGTATACTGATTTCCACCGCACATTTAGTCTTGCTTGCGATTCCAGTCAGTATATCCAGATCACGTAAGATCCTAGACTGCTTGGTTGTTATCACAACTCCGTAGTCATTATTCTCTATTACCTTAAGGCATTTTCTTGTGAGGCAGTACTCTTCCTCATATTTATTATATGGGTCACCAAGATTACCCATAAGTATTATACTCTTACTCCTTCTGGACTTAAGAACCGAGTCCAGCTGATCTGCCGCATCTGTCTTAACTCCGATATCCATGGAATCACCACCTGGTATCTCAGTAAGTAATATGCAGTCTTCTGTCCTTCCACGATATATATTCAGTCCATTCTGAGGAGTGAGTATATTTTTGCTTTCTATCTTATACATTTATAGTCTTATTATTCCTTTAACGAAGATGTCCTATATAACTCTATATAAAGTCAAATGTCTGCTGCTGATAATCAAGGTCGCGGTATTCGAGTTCCTCGCCCTTAGTCTTACTGCTGTAGTTCACAACAACTGTTGTAGTTCTGTCACCAGTCATCTGCTGTCCCAGCACATAGTTAATATCGAAGCGTCCTGTAATCTCAGGCGTTGCTCCTCTGGCAGGAACTATCAGCTGACATGAGTTCTCAGCCAGCAGCGTAAAGATTGGCTCCCAGATATAGATATCCTTTGCCGCTCCAAATGGGTTATCAATAAATAAGGTTTTCGACCTGGTGGTGCTGTCCGCAACTGCATACATACCAGCAATATAATTGATTATCGAAATCAGGAACTGTATGTAGATACCCTGGGACTGACCTGTACTACCAACCGCCTCTTCGTATCTGAGATAACGGCTCTGCTCCTTAATCCTCTCACGCTTATAAAGAAGAAGTTTGATCTTTGACATATCAGTAACGATAACTGAGAACAGCTTCTTCATAGCAAGACTGCTGCCAAGGAATCTCTGTCTCTCTGCATCGCTTTCCTTCTTATCAACCTCTTCAACTATCTGATCGATATAATCAGACATACGGTCCTTAATGAACTCATCCTTCACATAAGGAATCGTAAGTCGTATCATCTGAACCTTAGTGTCGCCCATAGAAATCTCAGAAAGCTTTGTCAGCTTATCCAGTTCAGAACGAACATCCAGACAACGCTCTACACACTGATCTACGAAACTGTCCTTCAGCTGCTGCATGCTGACAAGAGTCTTCTCAACTCTGTCTCTCTCAAGGGAAATGATACTGATAACATCACCCAGTCGAGATAGCAGTTTCTCAGCCTCCACTTTATTCTCTGGGATAACAACATCATCCCTTATAGACATAGCAAGCTCATTTACTCCCATATTGCTGAGAGTCTCATAAACGCTCATCTTAACCTTCAGCATATCTGCCTTGGCTCTGTCTATATCCTTAGATAACTTGTCGTATCTTGAAATATATCCATCAAACTTATCATCAAGTCCATCAGAACTTTCAAGCGGTTCAAGACCTGAAATCTCGATTGCATTTGCCTCTACAATTCTTGTAGCAAGACGGATCAGGTCATCGTTTCCTCTAGCCTGTCCCTCAGCAGTCTTAAGCTCAGCCCTTACCTTATCAAGTTCCTGTCTCTGCTGCTTATTTATAAGTATTGTATCTTCAAGAAGTTTCTGGCTGTCCTGAATATCCTTTGTTTCAGAAAGTCTTACAAGAGCTGCCTCACCAAACTCCTGGCCAAGACGCTCTCTTGCATACTCAATACTACCTTCAACTCTGGCTTTCTCTGTTCTTATAGTACTTAGTTCTTTTTCGATACTAAGTCTCTCGCTGCGGAGTCTCTCAAGCTCAGACTTCATAGCATCAAGAACTTCTTCGCTTGCTGCACTAAGTCCTTCCTTCTTATCAGTTTCAACAAGAAGTGATATATCAACTCCCAGCTTTTCTATAGCCTTAGTCTCACGCTCTATAGTGCTGGCAAGTGTATCCTGAAGAAGCTTCTCCTTCTCCATAGCCATTCTGCTTTCAGATACTCCACCAAGAGCTACTTCGAAAGCACGTTCCAGCTCGTCCTCTTCCATTTCCAGTCTTGGATATGCAGTAGTCTCGTTGTAGTAAACAACGTACTTATTTTCCCATCTATGCTCGATGCTCAGCTTCTCCTTTTCAATACTCTCTATCTCAGCATTTGACTCGAATAAGCTAAGCTCTTTCGTTCTGGTAGCTGATACCACCTGCTCAATCCTGCCCTGCAGTTCCTTCTTTTCCTTCTTAAGGCGGTCCTTTGCAGCACTCAACTGTGATATACGGTCCTGAAGTGAAACCACGTTATTAAGGCTGATCAGTTCAGCATGATATCTCTTGATAGCATTTTTTGTATCAAGAAGCTCACCCTCTGTCTCATTAATTCGGCGCTCAAGAGTACTCAGCTTCTCTCTAAGCTTAGTCAGCTCCATGGATCTTTCTTTACTCTTTTCCTTTGCCTCAGCATACTCAGCCTCGGCATACAGAAGTCCCTTCTCACGGAACAGCTTAACAAAATCCAGATCCTCTCTCAGCGTCTCCAGGATCACCTCACTATTTCTGAGCTCCTCCTGTCTATTATCAAGATCCGCTCCCAGAAGTCTCAGCTTCTGGTCCATAAACTTCGGATCAATAAAGAACTCTCTAGCAGGGCGCACCGCCTCAACACCGTCCCCAAGAAGGATGGATGTTTCGTTCAGCAGGCTCTTATCATAAAGGAATATCTCCTCATTAAGTCCAAGCTCCATAAGTCCTGGATCTTCCAGCAGTTCAGAAAGATTCTCAACTACAACACCAAATGCTATTCCAGGCGCCTTCATTAGAAGCGCCTCTCGCTTTTCCTCCGGAAGTGCAGCTAGGTAATCCATACCATGCATGGAGCTTCTGCCCTGTCTTGTAAAGAGGTAGTCCATTACCTTCTTTACACCTTCAGACTCTTCTATAAGCTTACCCTCACGGATATCTCTTTCTCTATCCTCAAGCTTCTTAAGAATATTTCCAAGTTCATATACATTTATCACTGTATCGCTGAGTCTGTCTGTAAGTCTTCTCTCCACATCCTCAGGAGATGCCTTAACATCATCTGCATATATAGAACATAAAGACTTAAACTTATCCTTACATTCTCTATATTCCTCAGCCTTCTTCTCAAGAGCCTTCTCTTCCAGCTCCAGTTCGCGAAGTCTATCAGTAACTTCCTCAATACGAGTCTGATATTCACCCTTCTCGTATTCCATCTCTTCAAGACTCTTTCTCAGTGACACTGACGCATCCTCACTATCACTGAGAAGCTTTGAACGTTCTCTTATAGCACCAGCAGGATCAATAAGAAGTGCATAGTCAACATCATCCTGCATTGCATTAAGGCTTGCGTTTTCAGATTCGATATCCTTCTCCATATATTCAAGACGGCTATCTAAAACTGCAACCTCAGTCTCTGCCTCAGCCTTGCTCTTAGCAAGACTAGCCAGCTCTTCATTTAATGCGTCAATCTTCTCAGAAACAGGCTTCTTCTTTTCTTCAAGCTGAACCAGCTTAGTATCCATTCTGTCTCTGATATTAGCAACTACTGTATAAATATCGGATGCCCCCTTAGGCATATCCTTCTTTTCATTCACAAGAACATCCAGTTCACTCTTAGCCTTTTTTAGGGTAAGGTATGACTGAATAGCTGATCTATATCTATAGGACTGATCCTGAAGCTCCATATCAGCAGATAACTTCTTCTCTGCAGCCTCCTTCTCATCGATCAGTTCATTTCTTTTCTCTAACTCTTCTATGTCACGGTAGATCTTCAGGATCTCAACAAGCTCCTTGGTATCCTTCAGACGTTCCTCAGCCTCGGCAACACGAGTGTTAAGAGACTCAAGTCTAGCCTCTCTTCCTTCCTTCTCTTTATTGAGAGTAACAAGGATCTGACCTGCAGCCTTTGCAGTCTCCTCCTGCTCACTATAAAGCTCCATAAAGGAATCTATTCTATCCACAAGAAGCTTAACCAGCTCCTGCTCATGGTCATAGGTCTGAATACCCTTCTTCTTCTCAGCAAGACTCTTCAGTTCTTCCTGAATCGTCATAAGCAGTGACACAGTATTCTCTGTCTTTCCTGTCTCACGCTCAGTCTTTGTCATATAAGCCTTCTCTATAATCTCTTCTATAAGGAGATCCTCGATAACTCGGCGTGTAGTCTTATAATTTGACTCAAAGTATGTTCTTACATGACCCTCAGTTCTGTTGATACCTCTGACAATCTCCCAGTGACTTTCATAAAGTCCATAGTCAGCAATAAATCTCTGATACTCACCCTTACGGTCAAAGATATAAACCAGAAGATTCTTATCATTACGGGAAAGATCATGGAGATAATTCCTGAGCGCCTTGTAGGATATATGCTCGTTGTCCTTCACAAGAGGAAGGTTGATGATATCATTTTTATTGTAATCTCTATAGAAGATAACGTAGTTAAAGTACTCAATCTGAGCTGTCTGGCTAGAGTCCTCTTCCCCTTCAGTCTCCATAGTCGCAGCCTTTCTCGCCGCAAAGCCTGTAGTCATATATCTCATGCCTTCCTTGATATCACAGGCATCCAGCTTCCACTCAATAAGACTATGAATAACTGTATTGCTTGGATCACGGAACAGCTTCTCTATCGGCTGCTTGTCATCCAGTGTACAGTTAGGTATCAGATTCTGCATAAGAAGCAGCATAAGAACACTCTTACCACCACCATTCGCCAGGTCGTAGAGTGTGTTACGTCCGTACATTCTCATGGAGAAATCATCGTACCCCTGAGTACCGAAGTTGTACTTTACGTTATTTACTCTGATTCGGTTGATACTAGGCATCTATTCACCCTCCTCAGTATCAGCAGGCTTATTCTTAATCTCTTCAAGTCTCGCCATGATACTGCTGCCACTCTCTTCAAAATAATTCTCAACTATCGCATGAAATCTATCTGTCGGATACAGTCTGTCATCAACTACTGTAAAGATTCCCTCCTGATTCATCAGATTCGCAGTAAGCTTTGCAAATCCATATCTTGAACCACGGGAAGCCTTGTTCCTGTCCTTATCCTCAGAGATCATAGGTGGAAGTCCATCCCAGAGAAGGGCCACCGCCTTAAAGGAGCTGTCGTTCACATCATCCTGAGTATAAACCGATGTATCACTGCTGATACGTCCAAGCTCTTTACCCACAACCTCGATCAGCTCATCCAGTCTGATATAGTCCTTAACCTGATAGGTATCCGATGTCTTATAAAACTGAAGCAGCGCCTCATATACAATAAAGTAAACAAGATAAAGTTCCTTATTCAGTCTGAGACCCAGCATTCTCTTCAGGTCATCGTTGGTATATCCAAAGACCTTGTTACCAGCTCCTGCAGTAACAAAGATTGATTCATTATATTCATACAGCTTCAGATTCAGCTTCTTCAGAAGTGCAGTCACAGCGTCGTATACCTCAGAGTCTGAGTAAAAGCTGTTATATAGCTCCGCTGTCTCCTTATCCTTAGCGGATATGGACTGACCAGTTGCAAGCACACTGTATATTTCCAAAGCTTTTTCAAAACCTTTTTCCATTTTCCCCTCACATCTTGATAAATGTCATATCCGTTATCTCGGCAATCTCTTCCGTACTTCCCTGATCCAGCTTCATCTTTACCAGATCATTTCCGAACTCAATCTTAAATGCCATATCCTGGAAGCTTTCCAGTTCATCCTCAGTCATCCCTGACACTACCATTTCTTCCAGGAATGTCTCTGAATTCTCAGTTATCTCCTTCACACTGTAGCTGTCCTTGCCAGCCAGATGAGTAAGAAATGCATAGTAGTCACGGTTCCTATATATATCCATTCCGAACTTCACCTCGAGTATTGCTCCATACTCCTTCAGGGTTACTCTGTCCCATCTCTGGAGTCTTCCCAGAAGCTCCTTAAAGAGCTTCGCAAAGTTCATGGAAACGCTTTCATTTAGAAGTTCATCATCATACTTAAAGTTAAGATCAGCCTTAAGTTCCTTACGCTCCTCACCCTTCAGTGACTCTGCCGTCCTCTGAAGAACTATGTTGTCGATGGTACTTATGGCCAGCGACTTATGACGCTTTGGAAGAAGCAGTGGCTCGATAAACTCAGCCAGACACTGAGGACAGTCCTCAGCCACCATACGATTCAGCGCACTCTCATAATCAAAGGACGCTCTCAGACTTCTTACACGGCTTCGACGGATCATCTCATCCGAGAAGCGTGACAGCTCAGCAGTCGCTGCGATCAGATTGCTGTGATTCTCTATAGTCTGCTTCAGTATAGTCTGAAGTCTTGTGATATCTCTTGCCGTCTTAGAATCACCTGCATCGGAGCCAAATGTTAGCCTCGCCACTGCTTTATCGACGAGTTCTCTGTTCCTTGCGAAAGACTTTCTCTCCTCCGCAAACCATACAGACGTACGCTCCACATATTCGTCTACAGCCTTAGCTCCTTCGTGTACATCTGAAAGAAGCAGTTCCACCACCTCTTCTCTATACTTTTCAAGAGCCTTAACCTCTATATTTATTCTCTCTATTACATCGATACTACCGCGGAAGTTCTCAGACTTGATCAGCTTCTCGAGAAGGATCTGATCCATGTTGATTCGACTCTCATCTCTTACCTCTTTCGTAGTAAGGTAGAACTCGATACCATCCTCGGTAATGGTATAAACAACTTCATTCTCACGAACAGTACTATCAATCAGTCTGACACGTGCCACCTTCTGCTTTCTCTCTGCAGGATCATAGAAATCAAACTCAAATGCCTTTCCATAATTCCTCATCTTATCGAAGATGTAACGGATCAGTTCGTCAATCTCATCCTTCGCGAAACGTTCTCTTGTAACGTCGAAATCGCGAGATAACATTTCCCTGCAGAACTCGCTGTAACCGCTATAGGTTACTGGACTGTCGTTGAAGCTGTTCTCATTAATAAAATATCTCAGCACGGCGAGGGTGATATAACCCATATCCAGAAACCTGAAAACCCCTTCCTTATACTGACTGAAGGTTCCCTCGGCCAGTGTGAAGAAAGGGTAGAATTTGCGCAGATTAAGTATACGCTCGGTATGATTCTTTATAATGTCATCTGTTAGTGTATATTTGCTCGCCATACTGCACTTACTTTCATAAATCTTTTTACATCGCACAAAATCTTGTGCCATAAGGTCTCTACTTAGTGAAATCAGCACCACATAGAAAACCATAGTGTATTGTATCACAAATCCCTTCTAATTCAAACAAATATACTCACAATTCTTAGCACAAAATTGCCGAAAAATATCCATATATTGCGATATCTATAGACAATGATGCTAAAGTTATGTAAACCTGATGTATGATTCAAAAGAAAACGTTGATTTTTTTTCTGTATAAGTATAGATTAGTGGATAGTTTTATTAAATTCTAAGCAGGTTATATATTTATGAAGGGAACACTTAGAAAAAGTGTATTAGTTTTATTCTTGATATTTATTCTCGTGGCAGCCTCTTCCTGGGCTGTCCAGTTTTATTATCTCAATTTTCTGAAGAAGGAACCTAACACCTGGGAATACGGCGAATCCCCTGAAGACTACAATAAAAAGAAATATGTCAAATCCAACGAGGAATATGCTGCCAGCGAATGGCTTTCTCTGGATGGATCCTGGTACTACTTCGGCGCAGATGAATATGCTGTCACCGGACTCCAGGAAATCAGCGGCACACCATATATGTTCTCAGATTCTGGTGTTCTGGAGACTGGCTGGGTGGATATAGATAACCACAGCGAGATAAATGATGATTCTATCGACAAGAAAGATGTGCACCGCGAATATGTTACAGAGGACCACACTCTTCTCACAGGATGGCAGGAAATAGATGGCAGTAAGTATTACTTTAATACTAAGGGCGAAATGCAATCTGGAAAGGTCTCTCTCGAAGAGAGCTTCAATGGCGAAAAGCTTCCTGAAGCCACTACATTTGTATTCGATAGTGAAGGAAAACTTCTGGACGGCTGGCAGACAAATTCAAAAGGCGATAAGTTTTATGCAAACCAAGATGGAACCCTGGCTTCTGGCGAAGTAACCATCGATGATAAGCTATACAACCTTGACGAGAACGGAATTCCAAAAACTGGCTGGCTAAATATCTCTGGTGACAGATACTACTACGACTCCGAAGGTGTAGCTGCTACTGGAGCCACAAAAGTAAATGGTAGTTATTATACATTTGCTACTAACGGAAGGCTAGTAACTGAAGACTTCATCCTATCACAGCTGGACGAACTCCAGACTATGGAGGGAGGAAACTACTCTAACACAAACACAGAAGAGCCTGCGATAGTCGGCATCGGCGGCTATACTCCAGACTCTTCTGATAAGGCCAAACTTAATTCTATTATAGAGGACTTGCCTAACTGCAGAACCTGTGGTTTCGTAATGATAAACCTTTATAACGGACAAGGCATCGCCTATAACTACGATAAGACTGTATACTCTGCAAGCTGTATCAAGGGACCATATGTCGCTTCCCTTGTAAACTATAAGCCTGAGATGATTGAAAATAATTCAAACTCACTTATTGCTATCGTTCGTGACTCTGACAACAAAATCTACAGCAATACCAGAAAAAGCTACGGACGTGAGTTCTTCGGTGACTGGTGCGAAGCATCCCACGTAAGCAGAGACGTTTCCATTTATCACTACCCACAGCTCAGCTCTATCAATCTTGCCAAGCTCTGGGTTCACAACTACTACTTCTTCAACACCGATGAAGTAGGCATGCAGATCCGTGACTGGTACACTACTCCGATTGCAGGTTCTATCTATACAACACTTGGAACATACAGTCAGGATAATGCGTCAGCTAGTTCTTCCAATAACACCAGGTCTCTTGGGTACCGTACAGAGTCCAAGGCCGGATGGATCTGTGAAGGTAAATACCGTGCCACAACCGATGGTGGTATCATCTATCCAGATGACGGCGCACCATACATCATATCGATAATTACCGATATGCCTTCGGATTTGAATTCACTGGATCCACTGACGATTGAACTGAATGAAATATATGAGAAGACGAACTAAAAAGTGTTTGAGAAGCGCAGCGAGCATTCGTACACTAAAACAATCAACAGCAAGCCCGAATGTAACCTCAAGTTATAATTTTCTTCACAATATTATTGGTAACAATTTGTCTTATGATGTACAAAACTAATAATTGTTATTTCTTCTTTTCATGTAATATATTATACAAAAGCTCTATACGATAATATTTAGCAACATCAAGTTGTTTTAATCTATCAACAGCGTCTTTCCACCGTTGTTCATCTTTGTTAGGATTTGTCAAGCACACAATAAATTGATCCATTATACTTTGTCCATAGATTTTGACTATTAACTCTTCATACTTTTTCTTTTCGTCTGTATTAGCATTAACGATAGCAAAAAAATACATATATGGATATGCACATACATATCCTTCCTCCGCTAAATCTCTAAACAATTCTTCAGATTTTTTGAAATTAAGTTTTAAACTTGAAGAATCTAAATATGACAAAGCCTCTTTATACTTATCTTCCATATTATTTCGTATCATAAAACCACACCTATAAACTTTAGCCATTCTTCCTCAAAATTAATATCCATCGAAAACATAGTGCTGATTTTTTCTAGTTCTCCTCTTACGGACTGAGTTTTCATGTCAATTGCCTGCAAGTTATCATATATATATCTTGTTTCATGTTTTGCCTGCTCTATTATTTCATGTATTTTGTAATCAGCCAACCCACTAGACAGATCTATTTCTCTTTGATATTCCTCTCTAGTTTCCTGGAATAGAGCACGAATTTGCGACATTCTAAAACCTCTGTTTACATCAAATAAATCAGCCTTTTGTAATATCAGCAATGTTAAGTTTGTACATATAACCGTTGCCAATATTTGTAATGGTCCAAATATCACATCATCCCATGGAGATGGTATGTGTAATGTTTCTGATGCTAATTCAAATAATAAATCTATAACACATGTAGTAATTGTCACACCAAATAAATTACAAACGCTATTTGCTTTTTGTGAAGAATCAGCATTAGGATCCGCAATAATCCTAATTGCATCAACAGTTGATAAAACAAGATTTTTAGCAATTTTAAGAAGTTTTTTCACTGTTGCTTTTACCATATTTATAAGTATATCCATAAATGACTTAATAAACTTTTTAATACTATTTACAGCTATATTCATAAAAATATCTTTAAGTTTTGAAAAAACATATTCTCCAATACGAATAGCACTTGAACCTAACTTTTGTAGCGCATTATCTAGTTTTACTGTTTTATCTTTTAGAATAGTTTTCACTTCATAAATCAAAGGCGGAGCCGCATAATAAATAATCTGACCTGCTATGATTTTTCCTATAGACTTTTTTGTGTAGTCCTTAGCATCCAAAGCCACTTGTTTATAATCCGTGTTTTTTAATATAGTTATGCTTTCCTTATTTTGTGAATGACGTATATTCTTTACCAATTGATTACGAACTGATTTGGGAACTTTTCCATTTTCATCAAGATATCCCTTATCTTTTAACTCTTGTATTTTAGGATTATTTTGTTGTTCCCTATCCTCATCTGTTTTTTCCCACATATAACACGCTGCATCAGCAAGCTGTTCTGGAGTAGCTTTATATGTTATATCCGTATCAGGATCATACTCTTTACTTCTAGCATTTATGTATTTTATTTCCCCGTCAACTTCACATACTCTAACATCACCTTTTGAAGAATTTGCAGACTGAAACATCATTTGCATATTATCTGATGAATTCCAAAAATCCTTAATTCTTTCATCCCCACCTTTCTTTATATATCTACTGTTATATGATCCAGATTCTCTTGCCTGTATATGATCCGCTTGCAAATTACTTTTCTCAACTTCTTTTCCATTTCGAGTATATATTGTTTTATCCTCTTTTTTCCCTGTTAACTCATCATATACATCACCATTTTCATCCTTTTTAAGATTTCTATATTCTGATTTTCCTTTTTGATCACGTGGATCATGTTTTCGGTCCTCATCAAAAAGTTTTTGTTGACTACTTGCCATTACATTAGCGATATCGTCTAATTGCGAGGAATTCAATTCATTATAGTTATAAACTAATTTGTTTACATCACCACCCACACCATTATTCTTCAAAGGATCATATTCATTATCATAAGAAAACTCAAGAATACGTTTTGCAAGTTGATCAACAGTAATATGAAAGTCAGATGTATCTAAACAATTACGCACAACTTCTCCCGCTAAATCGCGTCCACAATTTCTAACAAACTCCGATCCTAAATCTTTATTTAAAATTTCCTGACAATTAGTATTCAACTGTCTAATAAGATTTAAATAAACAGTATCTTGATACTCAATCATCGCTGTTCTTATTTTTATAGCATTCTTTAATTCAACATTTTCCATATTTAACTCACCTTCTTTTCAAGGACATTATTCATCGCTGTTTTTGACTCATTTATACATTTTTCGAATTCTAGTCTTTCATCATCTGTTATTTCCATATCATTAATAATATTTGTAAGTATTTTTTCTGTATAAATATGTGTACATATCTCATAAAAATCAAACGTATTTCTAACGAATTGAAAATGAATATCTTGCGGAGTATCTTTATACTCTAAAATATCAAATGGTTCAACACTCCCATCAACCTTAACACCATCAACAATTCGTTCGCGTATAGCATCAGCATACAAAAAAGCATTGATTAACTCTAATTCAGGAATAATACTATCTCTTATAGCATCAGCTAACAAACAAATATTAATCTTATATAAATCAGCTATTTCACAAGCATCCTTAATTACTGCTATTTCATTTTCACGTTTATTTAAATCTTCCTGATATTCCAATTCTCGTTGAAGAATATTTGATTCATAAGAATCATTTATATTTTTATTATTTATATTATTATTTACTGTCTTAAGTATCGGATCAGTAAAATAGTGTTCTTCAACTGTCTCAGGTTCAGGCAACGGATCTATCGTTAACAACTTACTTGACGGAGCAACTTCTTCATGAACAAAATTAAAAGGAGTAAGTTTTTTATCAAAATTTTTTCCAATATCATGAAGAAAATCATATAGTTTTTTTAATTCATCACGCATTCTAATACGCTCGGCATTTATGGTAGATATGATGCTGTCATATCTCCTCTTTTGTTCATCAAACTCTTTTATTAATCCTGACGCATCTTCCTTATACTTTTCATAACTATTTCTATTTTTTGTATTCAAGTTTTCTCTTGCTTCTTTAGTTTTCTTTCCAAACATAATCAAACCTCTCCATATATATATTCAGGTTTACCAGCAACTTTTGAAGAATAAATCATATTTCCTTTAGCATTAAATTCATATTTTTTTCCAGTCGTCCCAGTTATATAAATTTTTACATCATCCGAATTGTCTCCAATAACAGACACAGTCCCTATCATAAGATCCAAATCTTTTATTTCTATTTTAGAATCCTGGTTAGATGCAAAACTTTCTTTTGTTTCGACTTTAGTAGTATATGAAGAATCAGCATATAATTTGGGAGTATCACTAGGACTATATATATTTTCTCGATTTTGAATTTGGGTATAATTAAAGGATTCATTATAATTATCATCAAATTCGGCGGATGACATAACCGCAATCCTAATAATATCTACTATTGCTACGATAATTGGTATACCCGTATAAAAGAAAACCGAACATAACGCACCCTGTGTTTTTCTGCACAAATAATATTTATGACCACCACACCACCCAAATAACAAAGCTAAAATTATTGCAGCTGATTTCTTTTTTTTATAAGCTTTAAACTGGCCATTTTGTATTTTATATTGGACTCTAGATTTATAAACAATTCCAATTAATATACAAAATATAATGCAAAACAACATATTTACAGACGCAAAAACAGCAGGTATGATTACATTGTCATCAGAAATGCTACCTATCCCCCAAGCAAAATTAAAATCCGACACTACAACTCCAATTGTCGTAAAAACATTTCCCATTTTCTTTCCTAAAAGCACCGATAAAATTATAAATACACAAAAAACAATTATAAAAATCAATAAAGCAACAATCATATTATTCACCCCAAATCAAATATAAAAATATAACTACAATTCTTCAATACTTTCACCTTGGCCTCTAAACCACATATCAATTCCATCGCCAAAAACTTCAGCTTCCACAATATATCCATCTTCTGTTTCTTCAAGAACCTTAGCTGTTGGCAATCTATCAAGAACTGATTCAATAGATAATCCCGAATACCTAAACTTAACCTTACGAAGTTTTCCACCAAACATAAACTGTATTCTTTTACGGAACTCACCCTCCTGGAATCTGTTCTGATACGGAATATGATATCTTTCATTAAGAACCTTAAGTTCTTTAATTCGGTCAATTCTATAAATTGTTGGATAAGAATCATTTATTACATCAAAGTCTTTTCTGGTTTCTTCGTTGTCAATAAACGCCGCCATATAGAAGTAATATTCAGAAAACATTATTGCCAATGGTTGAAGTTTCCTGACAACTGTCTTCCTTTCTTTGAGTCTTGTATATGTAACCTCAATATATCTGCATTCATACACGGCATTTGCTATCTGCCATAATTTGTCTAAAAAGTCATTTTTATGCTGAGGTTCTATATAATGAAACTCTTCGTTATTAATTAGGGATTTTACTAGATCTTTGTTATCTCTTGGAACGCAACAGTCAACAAGCTTATCCATTAACGCTTCCATCTCTCGTCTTGTGAAAGCTCTACTATCAAGCAAGATTTTGCTGATAGCAAGTATTTCAGGATTAGTCAATTTAAGACTGCTGGTAGATTCAAGTTTATATCCCTTCTCCTTATAGTCATAAATAATGGAACCCATCATTCCATTATCGACAGATTGAGTATCTAGATAGGCTCTGATGTCATCTATGTCCCTCTGAATGCTCCGTTCATTTACATTGAACTTATTTGCAAGGAAATTCTTCTTAACAGTATTTCCATTAAGAAGCTGGGTATAGATATAAAGAGTTCGCTCAATCTTTGCGCTTTTGTCTTCTATCATACGCATACACCCCAATATAGAATTGTCACCCCAAAGCTTCTGAACAGAAATGGCATTACAAACCCATAAATTGTATAGAAAAGTAAAGAGAATACGTGTTACCCCAAAAAGATTATACAAAAAAAGCACTGAAGCTAGTGCCAGTGCTTTTATACCCCTATAATCTGCAACTGGCTGCCATAATCTAATACTACACGTTAGGCCCTATAGCTTTGCGTCACATAGTTTCCCATGCTTTGCCAAATCTGTTTAAATATATTTTTAATTATACTATGATATCAAATTAATTACAACGACCATTAACGACAGTTTTACATATTATTGCAATGTATATAGACAAAATGTGTCATTATGATGATCATTCAATAGATGCAAATCAAACACATTTTGCTCAACTATATATCCAAAAAAATGACGTTCAGAATCACCTCTGAACGTCATTTCACTATTATTATAATATTTATAACATAATTAGTGCATTAGAATCCATATAATCACAGAATTCTTCTGTGTTCGAATATTCAAGATCAACATCCATAAATTTAGCCATATCATATAAACCCTCATTGATTGACATGATATTATCAGAATCTAATCCAGCATTTATCTTTTCAGAAATATGTTCAAACTCAAAACGTTGTCTTTTCAATGCATCAAGGGCTACTGTATTCATTGTGTTAGTCGCCTCTTCGATATCATTGATTCTCTCATTAAATATCTCAATAATTCTATCATGTCGTTTTTCTGCCTTGACACTAAAAATATCAGCTTTATCTAATAAATACATGAATAACGCAGATACGATTCCTGACAGCATTGTTGATAAAACAACCGACCAAGGTTCACCAATACCAATTTTATTTAAGAGAGCTTCTATTCCTATACCTGCTATAGCGATAACGCTACCACCAATAAGTTTAATAATAGCATCCCCCTTCTGAGCAGCTGTCATTTGAGAAGATTCTTTTCCAAAAAGAATTTTAGCTGATTGAACAAATATCTTTATACCTTCTTTTATGAGCTTTAATACTTGTTTGAATACACCAACAAATAGGCTAATAATACACTCTACTAAGGAGGAAATAAACCCTTTTATAAACTCTCCTATATTATCTCCTATAAATTCTCCAGCATGCTTTAGTACGTGTTTTTTTATTCGACCAAACCGTATTTTTAATGCCTCTCCAGTTGAAGATACCCCAACCCCTTCTTTCATTCCATTCTTAAAGATATCACTTATTTCATAATATATAGGTTTTACAATAAATAGTATTACATTTCCAACAGCATAGTCTGCCGCTTGTTTTGCTGCTTTTTCCGCGTTATTTTTTCCAATTTCTTTAGCTTTTTCTTTTTGTGAAGATTTAGCTTTTTCAATTTCATCTGATTTACGCTTATCTACTTGATTCTGTATATTGGCAAGTTCATTTTCATCAGGTTTCCTTCCGTGTTTCTTTTCAAAAGCCTTTATTTTCGAGTCTTTCATCGCGTCATATTTTGCATCAATTGCTTTTTTATCTATTTTACCAACTAGATTATGTGCAATAAGTGAATTCGCTTGCTTATCAATTGCTTTTTCAGCTTCTTTTTGAAGACGCCGCATATTATCCGCTGTTTCTTTATCAAGAGGGGTACCATTAGCCTCCATCTTCTTAATATATTCTTCATTCGAGAGAGCCCCCTTACCTCGCCCGTCATTTATTTCCGCAGCGGTAGTTGCAAAATTATAATCAGCATTGGCAATCATTTTAATATCATTATCATCAAGCGCATAATTATACTTAAATTCGTCATGTATCTGCTTTAATGGAACTATATGGTCTGTCTCAGCTAATTTTGCATTTTTAGTATCTGTCGCATTATTAGGACGATTTCTTTTTTGATCATACAAGTCTGATTTACCTGTATATTCATCTTTTACAGTACTATGACCTTCTGTTTGTCTGTCCTTATATCCATCCATTGCCTCTTTATCTTCATATTTTTTTCTGGTATCTTTATTATATTTTTGTGTCATTTTTGAATTGACAGTTCCTTTATATTGAGGCAAGTCATCAGAATGTTTATTTTCCCATTGTGCAACTCCATCACTATATTCAGGTTTATCTTCCTTATGTCTTCTTTCCCATGAAGTTCTTTCAACCTTGTATTCAAGAGAATCATGATTAGCATTTTTAAACTCGGTAAATGCATTTACGCTGGTTCCATTTTCATTATCTCTATCGTAACTAAATTGCTTACATTCTTGAATAACTCTCGATGCAGTCAACCCTTTCTTTCTAGCTTTTCTTCCGGCACCTGTTGCTTCAAGAAGTCCGTCTATGACCGCCGAAAAAACAGGAACTAGAATTTCCTCTTGCATATTATCTCCAGATGCAAACTGTTCATATACATCATCAATAACTTTTTGAGAACTTTCTTTATCATACAATTCCAATTCTTGCAATAAAGATGTCATCTCTAAAGGTGAAGCAGTTTCTAACTCTTCTAAAGCTTTTTTTCTTTTTTCATCCATATTGTCACCTCACACTTAGGCAGCCTCAGCGACCTCATTTATTGAATCATATTGTTCCTTCATTTCCTTACTATATTTTTTAACTTCATTACTATTCTCGATAGATAAAATATGCATATCTGTCATAGCTTTTAATATTTTACTTGCTGTCACAATAGCCTCAATCTCTTTTTGTTGCATTTTAGGAAGCACTCTTATACTCATTTTTTCATTAACTAATTTATGTGCAAAAGAAATACATCTTATATACAGATAATTCACATTATTATCTAACCTGACAAGAAGTTTCTCATATAATTCAATCAAAGACATAAAATAAAAATCAACATTCTCTAAGGATTTATCAATTAGCTTCAATTTTTTTATCTCTGCATCCATTTTTGTTATCTCAGTATCTATTTTTTTCTCTTCTTCTTGTACTGCTAATAGTGTCTCTTTTGCTTTCTTTCTAGTATAGAATCCGAGAGTAAAGATTGCTTGTATCGTAGTTTTAAACTTATGTTTGTTAAAGTCTATCTTGTAAAGAGCTTCTTTACTTCTAAGGCTATCAAATGAAAGCACTTCAGCTTTATACTCTTCTAAAGAAAAATCTTTACTTATAGATACACCATGTATCTTTTCCATCTTAGTCGCCATACTAACAAATAACTCTGTTTTTATGGTCTCTTTTGCTTTATTAATTTGTTTTACATGTCTTTCGATAGAATCAGTATAGAATTTTAGTTCTTCGTCAAATTCTTGTTTTCGCTTATTATATTTTTCAGTTATTTCTTTATATAGTTTATCCGCCTCGTTAAACTTATCCTTTCCTGAAAATTTATTCCAAACATTGGTAGCGCCTTTTTTAATAGCACTTCCAACCGATCTAATTCCATTGCCGATTTTCTTAGCTGCCCCTTTAATTTTATCAACTACACTAGCCCAAAATCCCATGCCATCACCTCCTACTTTAAAATGATGTCATATCCTTCATTTAATAAATCATTAAAATCCTGAGTCCATCTTATCATTCTTCTTACTTCAACAGCTCTGAATCCCAAATCTAATCCTAGTTTTAATATCCAGCTTTCTTCTGAACCTTCTATTACCTCATCAGCATCCAAAACCCCTGCAAGTTCTATAATAACAGCCCTTCGAACTTTTTTGGTACTTGCCTGAAATAAACTAATCAATTCTTTTTCTGACTTATTTTTAATTTCATAACCATTTAGATTAGTTTCTCTCCTATACACTTCTATCACATGCTGCTCTTTTTCATCTGTTTTTCCGTCTACATTCATCGCAATAACTGCTAATTCAAGAAAATTCTTTTGTTCCTTTTCATTTAATAAACTTAAAAACATAGTTCACTCTCCTTTATCTTTTCTTTGTACCATTTTCGTTAAACCTACTAATTTCTGTCTTTCCATTAATCGTCTCTTTACGTTCTTTTACCTGTCCATTCGGATAATAAGTCATTTCCGTAATTACTTTTCCTTTTTCATCAAAGTTACAAGTTTTCAAAACCTCACCTTTTTTACCATATAAAATCTCATATACTTTTCTCTCTCCTTTAAACATTTCACTAAACGAAAGCATATTTGTTTTATATGTATTCTTTACTGTTAAACCTGTTTCTGGATCTTTGATTGTCTCTGTCCTATCATCGTTCTTTACTTCATCTTTTGCATTTGATTCGACAACTTTTTTGAACAAAACAAATAGTGAATTTAGTGAATCAATTTGCGTCCGAGTAAGTATCATTTGATCTGTAATATCTACGTAATTACTTACTATCACTTTTTGTAAATTATTAATTTCTGACGTTTGTTCAAATATTTCAAATGATTTATCATCAAGTAATTCAACTAGCTCGCCTTCAACATCGTCTATTCTATTATGATTAATTTCAATTGCCTTATTGATATCAGCCAACGTCTTTTTGTTTTCTTTATACAGCAACTGTATTTGATTAAATATATAATCATATTTCTCAGATATGATTTCGGTGTTCTCATCACTTCGTGTTAACACCATATTTAGATTTTTTATCAATTCTTGATTGAGATAATCAACTTTTTCATTCATCGAATTAACAAGCGTACTGATAACCATATCTTGATTATTCTTTACACTTTCTAATTCATTAATAATTGGAGTAACCTGAGACGAAATGAATTGTATTACGCTGTTCTCGACATCCTTAATTTCCTGTTTATTGGAAATTTGAATACTATTTGTTTTATCTATAAGATTTTTTTCTAAATCATTTAATCGAGTCTGTGTGGAATCACTATCATTTTGAATTAATTCTCTTATCGAGAAAACATTTGAATTTACTATTTTTTGTAAATCTTCATTTACTAAAGATAATAATGCTTCAATTACTTCTAAATTATTCTTTGAATTTTTAATACTTTCGCTTAAAACACTGGCCAAATCAGCTTTAATTTCTGACAGATTATTTGCTACGTTATTATTTGTCTTCTCATCCAAATCAGAAATTAATGATACGACCATATGAGATAACTCATTATGCATCAATTGTTGACTTTCGTAATTATCCTGTACCGATTTTTTTATACTATCTGCAGATCCAACTACAGATTTCTCAACCGAATCATATTTATCAGTGATAATATAGGTTCAATCACAAATTTTATGTGATGGCTGATTCCTGACATACTCCTTCCGGCTCATATCCATGATCTTCAAGAAGAAGTATTCATCATCAGGATAGCCATATCCGTGACGACGGAGGGTC
>Ga0129307_1000506_pt1 | contig 60084 bp, 45 predicted proteins | sample P1105metagenome_FD_94437 | JGI IMG/M metagenome (GOLD analysis project Ga0129307, IMG submission 94437) | Capybara group fecal microbial communities from Wisconsin, USA - P1105 metagenome | ecosystem: Host-associated > Mammals > Digestive system > Large intestine > Fecal | place: USA: Wisconsin... | reverse complement strand
ATGAGCTTGACATCAATTAATGTGATGCGCAAATTCCATATATTATCAAAGAATTTGCGCACCCCGAACGAAGTTCGGGGCAATAACCGCCTAACGGCGGTTATTGAGTACACATTAATTATATCATTTTGCGGCAAATTGTCAATATATATTGTGAAAAAATCGGCGAGCGACTAAATATAGTGTCTCAGAACAGCGCCTGCACGTCCGAGAAGGTCAGCGTCGGCTGGAGCGCAAGATTTATCCCGAAGGCTATCAGCTGGGACGCACGCTCTGTCAGGCGGTCGATATCCCGCGGTGTTACGAGCATATTCGGCACCTCTGCGCCTATGTCCGCGCCCGTGAGGCTGCGGACTATCGTGTGCATATCCACCACCGTGGGCACTCCCACAGCTATAACGGGCACGCCGAGCTGCGCCTGCGAGAGCTCGCGCCGCGAGTTGGCTACGCCGCTGCCCGGGGATATACCGCTGTCGCATATCTGTATGGTCGTGCCGAGACGGCTCACGTCCGAGCAGGCGAGAGCGTCCGCGGCAATGACTGCGGCGGGCTTTATCTCGGCGCATACCGCACGTATGAGCTCGGCTGTCTCAATGCCCGTCTGTCCCATAACTCCGCCCGCCACGGAGCTCACGCGCCGCAGGTCGGTGAGGAAGCCAGCCTCCTCGTCCGAGAGCTCGTCGCGCAGGTGGCGGGTCGCGAGCACCTTCTCGGCTATTCGCGGACCTATCGCGTCGGGAGTGATATCGCGGTTTCCCAGCCCGACCACCAGCACCTCTCCCTCGGGTATCAGCGCTCGGAGCTCCTCCGCGAGCTCCGCCGCCATATCCTCGTAGCCGTCCGAGAAGCGGCTGAGCTCGCCGCTCTCAAGGGTGATGTACCTGCCTCTGCCCTTGCCGAACGTCTCGCGGCAGCTGTCGTCGGAAATGACTATCTCCGTGACACCGAAGGCTTTGCCGCGGCTGGTGACGGTCACTCCCGCAGGAATATCGTCCGTCTGTATCTGCTCTACGGCGAGATCTGATCTGAAATCCATACTGTACCTCCCGAAAGTTGTGCATATTGCTCTGAAACTTGTGTGAATTATCCGCTTATTGCTCCAATTTGCCTATTGCTTTTTTTGCACGGAAATGGTATAATATTTACTGTCTCAGTAGGGGCACTGTGCGTTGCAGTCCCCGCGCATACGTCATCGTATGCTTATTATATGAAATAGAACGCGGTTTTATCCGCGGACACACTACAGGAGGTGTAAACAAAATGCCGAACATTAAATCTGCAAAGAAGAGAGTAAAGGTTAACGCTACAAAGGCTGCTGCCAACAAGGCAAGAAAGAGCAATCTCAAGACTGTTATCAAGAAGGCTGACATTGCTTGCTCTACAGGTGCTGCTGACAAGGCAGAGGCTGTAAGAGTTGCTATCAAGAAGGTAGATCAGGCTTGCGCACACGGTCTTATGCACAAGAACAAGGCTGCAAGAAAGAAGTCCCAGCTCGCTAAGAAGCTCAACGCTGCCGACTAAGCCTTATACCATATATAAAAACACCCCTGTGTATCTCACAACACAGGGGATTTTTTTAGCTGTTAGCCATTAGCCGTTAGCTTTGTAGGGGCGCCCTTTTGGCGTCCGCAGATTCCGAACGCAGCGGCAGTTACGTAATTGGCGGACCGCCAAAGGCGGCCCCTACGATATTCCGTTGATTCGTACCGTATCCGTGATTTGCAGGACTCGCCCCTACAGCTGCTTATTTTCCCGCTATCCTGCACAGATTCGCCTCGCCCGAGGACAGGCTGCGCACGATGCCGTTCTCGGTCTCGACCATAAGATTCGCGTTCCTGTCGATGCCGACAGCCTTGCCCGTGAGCGTTTCGCTGCCTATATGTGCGGTTATCATATTGCCCGTCAGGAGCTCGCGGCGGCGGTACTCGCGCAGGAACTCCCTGCTCTCTATCCTTGCAAGGTGGGCGTCGAGGTGGTTTATCACGGCGGCGCATAGCTCATTTCGGTCGAGGACAACACCTGTCTCGTCCTGTATCGAGGTCGCACGCGCACTCAGCTCCTCGTCGAAGCTGTCGCCGATACTGCGGACGTTTATACCAATGCCGATAACGGCGATATCAAGGGCGCGCATCTCCATATCCACCGAAGCCTCGGTGAGTATGCCCACTATTTTCTTTCCGTTTATGTAGAGGTCGTTGACCCACTTTATGCGCACGTCGGTCTTGCACAGCGACTCTATCGCCTCGGCAGTCGCAACAGCCGCCGCAGAGGTTATCAGCGGAGCCGTCTGTATGCCGAATTCGGGGTGGACGATAACGCTCATATACAGCCCCTTACCCGAGGGCGAAACGAAGCTTCTGCCCATTCTGCCCTTTCCTGCGGTCTGCCTGTCCGCGACTATGACAGTGCCGCTCGGAGCCTCGCTTGCTGTCAGCTTCTTGGCGTAGTTGTTGGTGGAGTCAGTCTCGTCGAGTACGATGATATTGCTCCCTACCACCGAGGAATTCACCTTTGCGGATATGAGGTGAGCCGAGAGGCGGTTGCTTTGCCCCGAGAGCCTGTAGCCCTTAGCCGTCACCGAGTCGATGATATAGCCCTCGCTCTCAAGAGCCTTTACGGCTTTCCATACGGCGTTCCTGCTTACCCCGAGCTGCTCCGCGAGCGCCGAGCCCGAGATATAGCCGCTGCCTGCTTCCGCGAATGCTTTCAGGAGTGAATCTCTAACGTTCATAATAATACCTGCCTATCGTAGTATATTGTGTGGCGTATAAAGACAATGGTATTATATCATAGAATTGCGTAAAAATCAAGGGCTCTGCCCTTGACCCGTCGGGGAACACTGTTCCCCGAACCCCTAACTACGAGCGTCCCCACCGCCTCCGCATCAGAAAAAATCCCCTGTACTCCTCGGAGCACAGGGGATTGTCATTTACTTTTTCTTTTTCTTGTTTTTCTGAGCGGGCTTCTTCACAGCCTTTTCAGCTGCCTCGGAGACCTCCTCCGCGACCTCCTCAGCCGTTTCAGCCGCTTCCTCAGCGACGTCATCAACTGCGTCTGTCACCTTGTCTGCCGCCTCTTCAGCGACGTCCTCGGCGTCCTCGATGAAGTCGTCGATGTCCTCCTCAGCCTCTGCCGCAGCTCTTTCCGCCTCGGCAGCCGCTCTTTCAGCCTCAGCCTTAGCCTTTTCCGCGGCTTCTCTTGCCGCCTTTGCCTTGGCTTTCTTCGCTGCTCTCACAGCGGCGTCCTTCTTCTTCTCCTCCTCGGACTTGTACACCTTCTCGGCTACAGCGCCCTTGGACTTGATTATCTTTGCGGGAGCAGCCGCCTCCTCGACGTAGGTCTCGGGGTCGATGCCCTTTCTGCGGAGCTCGCGGTTTGTGCGCTCCTGAGCGTAGATGATGTTGTTCTTTCTGTCAACGATGAAGAACAGCACGATGACACCTATACCGAGAATGAGGAAGAGTATGCCTGCGCGGAATCCCGGAGGCGAATACTTCATTGTTACGGTATGGTGACCCTCGGGCAGCCTCAGACCGATGAGCGCGTTGAGCACGACGTACTCGCCGTCCTCGCCCTTGGTCTCGTTGACCGCAAGGTTCATATTGGAATCGGTGATAGTATCCTCGAACTTCGGGTCGAGCTTCTTGCCGTCCACCTTGATAGTCCAGCCGGGCTCGTAGGGAATGGAGGTGTAGAGTATCTGACCCTCCTTGACGTCAACGTCGCCTACGAGGTAGTCGTCTCTGGTCTTTTCGAGGTCAAGGTTCCACGGGCTCTCCTTGAGGTTGAGTATATCCTCATGGAAGAGGTCGTAGTTGAAGTGGTAGAACTGGAAGTCCTTTATCATTATATACTCGTTGTTGCCCGTCTTGTCGCCCTGTATGATAGTCATACGTATCTCGAGTTCTGTGCCTGTGGGATAGGAGCCGAGGTTGACGATGGAGTAGTCATATCCGTCGTAATACTGACCGAAGCCCTTGAACTGCTCGAACTCGCCTGTCTCGGGGTTCTTGTCGTCGGATACCCAGAGGTTGCACTTCTTGGGGTTGTCCGACTTGAGGAACATATACAGGCAGTCGTCGCTCTGGGTCGTGATGTGTATGCGTACTGTCGGGTCGCCTGCGCCTGCATTCGCGTTGTAGCAGTGCTGACCGTTGTAGTTCGACTCCCAGCACTCGTTGAGCTCCACCTCGGGGTTCTCTTCGATGCGCCAGAAATACTGTCTCGGCTCGAGGACGCCCGAATAATCGGGAGTATTGCCTGTCAGCGAGCTGAGGAAGTTGTTCATACTGTTGAAGGGGTTGTCGTTGCCGAGGAAGCTGAGTCGGAGGATATCGTCGTCAGCCATAAAGCCTATCGGCAGAGCGTCGGGGTTCTCGTAGACCTCAAGTGTCGCGTCCTTCTGGTCGTGCTCGTAGGTGCTCGTGTAAACGAGGTTGTAGTACGGGCTGAGCAGCGACTTGCCGTCCGCGTCGTTTCTTGCGGGGTCGTTGAGGACGTACTTGATGCCGAGCAGCGAGTCTGCCACGGGAGTATTTCCGTCGTATCTTGTCTCGTAGCTCTTGGTGGTATAGCCGAGGGTCTCGATGAAGTTGATAGCCTTGGTATTCATTACCGAGCTCGAGTGCGAAATGCCCTTGAAGCCGTAAGCCTGATTGTCGTTAACGTTGCGGAAGAAGGTCTTCTCGGTGCGGTAGAAGCCGTTGTCGTACTCCTTCAGCTGAGCCGCCACGTTGGGAGCGTCCATAATGGTCGAATACGATTTCTTGGAGGAGTAGTAGACCTCCTTGTCTATCTTGAGGATAGTATCAAAGGTGTTGTAGCCCGCCTCGAAGAGGACGAACACAGCCATACCCATAGCGATGTAGCTGCGGGTCTTCTTGTTCTTTGCGTGGCTGTAGCTGTAAAGGAATGCGAGGTATATCGCCGCAAGAGCCGCACCGAACGCAAGAGTGCCGAGCCACAGGTGCTCGACGGACTGTCCGTTTATCGTGAGCGTTGACTTGTAGGGGAGCTTTGCAACGTACTTGTAGCGCTCCTCGTTGTAGTTGAAGTTGGGCATAACGGCGTCGAATACGAATATCAGCGCCGCGAGAGCTCCGAATACTCCTGCGGGGAGAGCAATCTTCAGCTTGTAGCCCTCGAGCTTGGAGAAGGTCTCAGCCGCCATAGATACGATGATGAACGATACGAGGAAGGAGTATCTGTAGGGGAGCCAGTTCGGGTCCTGACCGCCGTGCCACATCATATTGATGGGCTTTATCCACATACTGAAGAACATTATGAACAGAAGCAGACCGTAGCCTATCTTGCGGTTCCTCTTGATGTTCTTGTTGAAGAAGTAGAGCGGAGCGAGCACGAAGCTGAGCACTCCGCAGTATACCTCGGGACGTCCGTACATTCTCGTACCCTCGTCAACGTTTACCGAGTAGTACTGGTTGGGCAGGAAGGTAGCGAGGAGCTCGAGCGGGTTGAACATCGTGCGCAGGCTGTAATCGGGCTTCGAGAAGTCGAACTTACCGAGCGCGAGAGCGTTGTACACGGGCATTATCATAATGTAGCTGCACAGCAGCACCACGCCCGTAGCGAGCGCCATTCTGCCGATAGTCATCGCATAGCCCTTGAGGTCGAACTTCCTCTTTGTACCGAAGAAGAGGTAGTAGATGAAGTAGATACCCACGAAAATGGCTACCATAAAGCCGATGTAGAAGTTCGCGATGAACATCAGAGCCGTAGGTATGATGAAGTTTATCTTTCTGCCGTCGTCAACGAGGTACTCAAGACCGAGTATGATAAGGGGCAGGAAGATGGGGCCGTCCACCCACATCGGGTCGATGAGCTGAATGGCAACGAAAGCCATAAGAGCGTACATCGTCGAGAAGAGAAGAGACGGTATGGGCGGTACGTTCTTGGACTTCTGAGCGTAAGCGCAGAAGGAGACGCCGCACGCGCCGACCTTGCACAGCTGCATTATCATAAGGCTCTCGATTATCATCTTCCTCGGGAGCAGTATGACGATGAACGTGAACGGACTCGCGAGGTAGTAGCCTATAACGCCCTGATAGCCTCCCGAGAGGTTACGCGCCCAGCTGTAGAGCGGATTTCTGCCGCTCCAGAAGGCGTCGCGGATATTTTCAAAGTAGTAGACGTACTGACCGTTAAGGTCGAGGGTCAGTACCGAGCGTTCGCCGAAGGGATAAACTCCGAAGAGCGCGTAAGCGAGAAGTGTCAGCAGAGCGGGTATAAGGAAAGCCGCGATGTAGTAAGCCCACCTGTACTTGACGTAAGCCGGCGGCTTGACGGGGTACTTCAGGGCGTTGGCAGGCGCCTTGCTGACTGTTTTTGTCTTTGCCAATGTTGTTCCTCCTTTTTTCGGGCGGCGGCAATACGCCATATTACCCGATTATAATATCTTAATAATTATACTACATTTCTGAAACTTTTGCAATAGTTAGAGCTCTTTTTTGCAATTTTTTTGCGGGCGCTGAATTTGCACGGAATAATTCCGCGGGCATAGCAAATATGGAGCGGCAGAAGGGGACGCTCTGAAGGAGAGCGCCTTCGGTTTTTGTGGGGCTCCGCCCCACGCCCTGCCAAAGGCTCTGCCTCCGGACTCCACCAAGGAGCACAGCCCCTTGGAACCCGATGTTCACGCTGTAGTTATTCTGCGGCGGTGGTTTGTCCCCGCGAACGTTACAAGTACAGGAGACACCGCGTTTCCACGCAAAAAGAGCTCCAACGGAGCTCTTTATCTATCTTGCGGATATTCCTATTTTTTCGCCGAGCTTTACCACAGTCTCGAAGCCGTTTGCCGTATTTTTCAGCAGGTCGCTGTCGGGAGCGACCGCCCCCTCCTCAAACAGAAGGACTACGGTCGAGCCGCCGAACTCGAATTTTCCCTTCTCTTCGCCGCGGACGAAGGCGTGAACGCCGTGGCGGTTGCAGATGCGTCCGACGAGCATAGCTCCGACCTCTATCTGCGCGACATCGCCGAAGTTATCGGTGTGCAGGACGGTATATTCGCGCGAGTTGCGCTTGTAGATGTTATAGTGCTTCAGCGCGATGGGGTTGACCGTGTGGAGCTCGCCCTTTATAAATGTGTTGTCCGACTTCGTGCCGCTGTCGATGTAGCAGTAGCGGTGGTAGTCGTCCACCTCAAGGCGGAAGATGAAGCAGCAGCCGCCCTCGAATCTGCGTGCGAGGAAGTCATTTTTCAGCAGGTCGCTCACGCTGTAGTACGAGCCCTTTATGCGGAAAATGCTCTTTTCGTCTATCCTGTAGACCGAGAGCTTTGCGTCGCACGGGCTGATGAGGTGGGCGGGGACGCGGTCTATCGGGCGCTTTTCGGGTTTTATCCTGCGCGTGAAGAACTGATTGTACGAGTGGAAGTCCCGCATAATATAATCCGAGGTGTCTATCCCGTTTTTGCGGATAAACGGCTCTATCAGCGGCTTTGACAGCGGCGAGTCCATATACGCGCCGACCGCCTCCGACACTATCGGCAGGGTCAGCACCTTCAGCAGACATCTGCCTGCCGCCGTGCCGTAGAGCTTTTTCAGCAGGGCGTTCTGCTTCTCGTTGGTGACGATCAGCTCGCCTGTTCGTTTCTTTATCATACTCGTTTAGCGTTTGCAAGCATAAGCTTGATGCGGTTCTCCTGATTTACTCGTGTAGCGCCGGGGTCGTAGTCGATAGCCACGATGTTGGCGTTGGGGTTGTTCTCCTTGATGGCGCGGGACATTCCCTTCGCGACGATGTGGTTCGGCAGACAGCCGAACGGCTGGGTGCAGATGATGTTGTCCACGCCCGACTGCGCGAGCGCCGCCATTTCCGCGGGTATCAGCCAGCCCTCGCCCATAACTACGCCCTGACTGATGTACTCGTCAGCGAGCTTTCGCAGGTGCTCGAAGTCGTGCAGGGGCTCGAAGCTCCCCTGCTCCTTCATCATCTTTATGAGCTCCTTCTGCTTGGAGTATATGAGCTTGTAGCCGAGCTTGTAAATGCGCGACTGCGTGTTCTTGTTGTCGTAGAATTCGGCGTCCGTGAACGTACCCGAAGCGCAGTACATAACGAATTCGAGCAGTGACGGCACGACGGGCTCGCAGCCCTCCGAGAGGAGGAAGTCCTCGAGGTGGTTGTTCGCGAGCGGCGAATATTTCACGTATATCTCGCCGACTATGCCGACGCGAATCTTCTTCTCGTCCGAGAGCTTTATCGAGCCGAAATCGTCGAGTATAGCCCTGTAGAGCTTCTTCGTCTTGAGGTATTCGCGGCTGCCCCTGCGGAAGATGTCGCCGAGGCGCTTCTGCCACTTGTCGAGCATAGCCTTTGCCTCGCCCTTGTTTATCTCGTAGGTGCGGCACTTGTTGTGGCAGGTCATGAGCAGGTCGCCGTAGAGCACCGCGTACAGCAGGCGCAGGAACATCGGCGCGGTTATCCTGAACGCGCTGTCCTTTTCGAGTCCGCTGAAGTTGAGGGATACCACGGGCACCTGCGGGTAGTTCTTGGCGACTGCCTTTCTCAGCAGGTGGATATAGTTCGAGGCGCGGCAGCCTCCGCCCGTCTGCGTTATCATCAGAGCGGTGGTGTTCGGGTCGTACTTGCCGCTGTTGAGGGCGTCCATGAACTGTCCTATTACCAGCAGAGCGGGATAGCAGGCGTCGTTGTGGACGTTTTTGAGTCCCTCGTCAACTACGGCGCGGGAATCGTTCTCCAGCAGCTCGACCTTGTAGCCCTGATGCTCGAATATAGCCATAAGCAGCCTGAAATGCACAGGCAGCATATTGGGGACGAGGATAGTATGTGTCTTTATCATATCCTCGGTGAATCTAACGTAGTCAGCCATTCTGTTCTCCTTGTCCGCGGCGCTCGGTATCCACGGAGGTGCTTCCCTCCATAGCGGCGACGAGACTGCGCAGTCTTATACGCGCGGCGCCGAGGTTGTTTATCTCGTCTATTTTCAGCTGAGTGTACAGCTTGCCCTTTCTTTCAAGGATAGCACGCACCTCGTCGCTCGTCACGGCGTCTATGCCGCAGCCGAAGGACACGAGCTGTATCAGCTGCATATCGGGCTGGGTCGTGACGAACTCCGCCGCCTTGTAGAGACGGGCGTGGTACGTCCACTGGTTGAGCACGCCGAGCTTCGGCGTGCGGGCGAGCGCAGCCACGCTGTCCTCGGTGACAACAGCCATTCCGAGGCTCGTCACGAGCTTGTGTATGCCGTGGTTTATCTCCTTGTCGATGTGGTAGGGACGTCCCGCGAGCACGATTATCCTGCGGTTCTCCTCGCGAGCCTGACGTATGATGTCGTCAGCCTTCTTGGCGATGTCCCTGTGGTAGCGGTCGAGAGCCGCATACGCCTTATCGACGGCGGCAGAGACCTTGCCCTTGATATTGAAGCGCTTCAGCGACTCCTTCATCACTCTCACCACGTTCCTGCGGATATTGAGGTCCATATACGGGTGGATGAAGTTGCTGTCATTGAGGCGCGGGTTGTTCCTGAGCAGGAGCTCTGGATAGTACGCGACAACGGGGCAGTTGAAGTGGTTGTCCGAGCCGCCCTCGTCTATGTTGTAGCTCATACAGGGGTAGAAGATGAAGTCCACGCCCTTGTCGAGCAGGTCCTCGATGTGACCGTGTGTGAGCTTCGCGGGATAGCACACCGTATCCGACGGGATAGTATGCTGACCGAGGTAGTACATCTCGCGCGAGCTCTCGCCGCTGAACACGACCTCGAAGCCGAGCTCGGTGAAGAGCGCGTGCCAGAACGGCATCTGCTCGTAGAAGCTGAGCGCGAGCGGGAGCCCCACCCTGCCTATCCTGCGGACAGGCTGACCCGTCTTTTCGAGCGCGAGTATACTGCTGTATTTGTACTCGACGAGGTTGGGAACATTGTTCTTCTTAGCCTTGCCGCCGCCCTTTTCGCAGCGGTTGCCCGAGATGAAGTTCCTGCCCTTGCCGAAGCTGATGACATTGAGCTGACAGTTCGCGGTACAGCCTCCGCACTGAACGGAGCGCGAGGTATAGGCGAACGAAGCGAGCTCCTCCTTCGAGATGAGGGTGGATTCGCCCGATGAGCGCTCCTTGGCGTAGAGCGCACAGCCGAAGGCTCCCATAAGTCCCGATATAGCGGGACGAATAACGTTTCTTCCGAGCTCCTTCTCGAACGAGCGGAGCACCGCGTCATTGAGGAAGGTGCCGCCCTGTACGACGATGTTCCTGCCGAGCTCGTCGGGAGAATTAGCGCGGATGACCTTATAGATAGCGTTCTTGATTATCGACGAGGACAGACCCGCGGAGATGTCCTCTACGGACGCACCGTCCTTCTGTGCCTGCTTTACGGAGCTGTTCATAAATACCGTGCAGCGCGAGCCGAGGTCGACGGGGTGCTCGGCGAAGAGACCGAGCTGCGAGAAGTCGGCGATATTATAGCCGAGAGCCATAGCAAACGTCTGAATGAACGAGCCGCAGCCCGAAGAGCACGCCTCGTTGAGCATAATGCTGTCGATGCTGTGGTTCTTTATGCGGAAGCATTTGATGTCCTGACCGCCGATGTCGATGATGAAGTCAACGTCGGGGCAGAAGTAAGCCGCCGCCTTGAAATGGGCGACTGTCTCGACTATGCCGTGGTCAACGGAAAGACCCGCCTTGATGAGGTCCTCGCCGTAGCCCGTGACAGCCGAGCCCTTTATCGTGATATCGGGGTTCATAGCCTCGTAGATAGTTTTGAGCTGCTCCGCTATCTTGTCGAGGGGCTGTCCCTGATTCGAGCTGTAGTAGTGGTAGAGGATACGACCGTCGTCGGTGATGAGGACGAGCTTTGTCGTGGTCGAGCCCGCGTCTATGCCGAGGTAGGCGTCGCCCTTGTATGTACGTATATCGGCGTATCCGAGGTCGCACTTCTTATGGCGCTCTATGAATTCGTCGTACTCGGCGTGCGAGCGGAAGAGCGGCTCTCCCGTGACGATGTCGTCGGAAGCCTTGGCGTTCTTTATTTTGTTGAGTATATCTATGATGTGCCACGAATCGCCCGACTGAGCGGCATAAACGGCACAGCCGTAGGCGACGAATACAGGTCCGTCCTCGGGGAAGACAGCGTGCTCCTCGTCGAGCCCGAGCGTCTTGACAAATGCGTTCTGCAAGCCCCTGAGGAAGTGAAGAGGTCCGCCGAGGAAGAGCACCTTGCCCTCGATGGTGCGTCCCTGAGCAAGACCCGATACGGTCTGGTCAACAACGGCTTGGAATATGCTCGCGGAGACGTCCTCGCGGCGGGCTCCCTGATTGAGGAGTGGCTGTATATCGGACTTCGCGAACACTCCGCAGCGCGACGCAATAGGGTAGACCTTCTGTGCGCGCAGTGACAGCTCGTCGAGCTCGTCAGCCGTGATTCCGAGGAGCGTAGCCATCTGGTCGATGAAAGCGCCCGTGCCTCCCGCGCAGGAGCCGTTCATACGCTGCTCGACTCCGCCCGTGAGGAAGATTATCTTCGCGTCCTCGCCGCCGAGCTCGATCACAGCGTCAGCGTCGGGCTGCTTGTTCTTGACCGCAAGGAAAGCGGCGTGCACCTCCTGCACGAAGGGTATCTCCGCGGAATTGGCAAGTCCGAGACCCGCCGAGCCCGTTATGCATACGGTGAACTCCTCGTCGGGGTAGTCCGCCTGTATCAGCTTGAGCTGGTCGGTGACGGTCTCCTTGACCCTCGAGAGGTGCCGCTGGTATTTGGAATAGAGTATATTGCCGTCGGAGTCGATGATGACGGTCTTTACGGTAGTCGAGCCGACGTCGATACCGAGAGAGAGCTTATTCGCCATGATTTTACCTCAAAATAGTATTTCTCCGCTCGCGGGAGATATGCTTCTGTCTTTTAACGTAGTCACAATCATTATACTACAATCCCGCGAAAAAATAAAGTGGAAAAATATATTTTTCATCAAAATTTCGCAAAATAGCAGTTTTTTACAAAAAAATCCTCTCTGACGCCGCTCCTTTAGCCGATTTCGCAGACTGAAATGCTGCAAATGCCTCCCGTGCCTGTGAGAAAATAAACTCTTGACAATAAAGCGCCGATGTGGTAAAATATTATTTAGCGTGCAGAGCGCTGAATTATAGTTTAATGGAAATTCCGAAATATAGATGTGCGGGCCCTGTGCAACAAGACACCGTGAACCATGTCAGGCGGGAGACCGAGCAGCATTAAGCGGATCGTCTCGTGTGCCGCAGCAAGCCTGCACATCTATGTTCCGGAATTTTTTTCGAGGCGGTAATGAAAGTGATGAAGGCTTTTTTCGGCAGACTTGCCGATGCCGCGATACAAGCGGCTCCGATAGGCTCACTTCTCGGACTGATACTGTTCTATATCACGGTGCTCGCGGCAGAGCTGCTGCGGGTCGAGCTGTCTGCGGTGATATGGCTCGGAGTGCTCGTGGCGCTCCATATCGTCTCTATGACGATGATGATATTCCACAGACTGGCTGCGGGCTTCCACAGGTACGATCAGGACATCGTCGGGCGGAATTTCGTCGGGCTGAGCAGGAAATGCCGCTTATTCAGCCACGCGCTGGAGCTCCACTTCAACCGCAGGATCAACGCCTCGCTGGACGAGTTCAGGCTGCTCGGGGACGAGTACGGTGACAGCCTCACCGACAGCGAAAAGGCTATAGTCAGCTTCTATACGGCGCGGTGCTACGACCAGCTCCGCTACTACCCGAACGCCCTCATCTGCTACGAACGCGCCGCAGAGCAGGGCTTCGACAACAGCGTGCTGCCGTTCCTGCTCGCAAGATGTACGGGCGCTAACGGCGACACCGAGGAGGCGGTCCGCCTCTACAATGAGGTGCTCGGGGACGAGAAGAGCCCCTTCCGCAACCTCGTCTACAACGACATCGGAAGAATGTACCTCGACCGCAACGAGCCCGATGAGGCTCTGAAATGGTACAGCCGCTCCATCGCGAAGAGACAGTCGCTCGCGGAGGCTTACGGCGGCGCGGCTATCGCGCAGGTGATGCTCGGCGAGATAAACGAGGGCGAGAGGCTCTACCGCGAGGCTCTGCTCAACCACATAAAGGACCCGAACGGGTTCACGGAATACTACAGGCGTATCCTCGATTCGGTGATACACGAAAAGGAGACCGCCCGCAGGCTGAAAAAGCTCGGCGAAAACGAATGACAAGGGAGGGAGATACAGTGTATAAGGCGCTTTACCGCAAGTGGAGACCGCTCACGTTCGACGACGTTATCTCCCAGCAGCATATAACGGATACTCTCAAAAATCAGATAAAGAACGACAAGACAGCCCATGCCTACCTGTTCACGGGCTCGCGCGGTACGGGCAAGACCACCTGCGCGAGGATACTCGCAAAGGCTGTGAACTGTCCCAATATGAAGGACGGCAGCCCCTGCCTTGAATGCGACATCTGCCGCGACGCCGACGAGGGTGCGCTCACCGATATCATCGAGATAGACGCTGCCTCGAACAACGGCGTCGGCGATATCCGCGACCTCCGCGACGGCGCGATTTACTCGCCCGAGCGGTGCAGGTACAAGGTGTACATCATCGACGAGGTGCATATGCTGTCGATACAGGCGTTCAACGCCCTGCTGAAAATTATGGAGGAGCCGCCCGAGTACGTCAAGTTCATACTCGCGACAACGGAGATACAGAAGGTCCCCGCGACCATAACCTCGCGCTGTCAGAGATACGACTTCCACCGCATAAAGCAGAAGGACATCGCCGCGCGGCTGCTGTATATAGCCTCGCAGGAGGAGATAGACCTCACCGAGGACGGCGCCGATATGATAGCCAAGATAGCCGACGGCGGTATGCGTGACGCGGTATCGCTGCTCGACCAGTGCTCCGTTACGGCGGAAAAGATAGACGCCGCAGCCGTGTCGAATACGGCGGGCATAGCGGGCAGAGACAGCCTCTTCGGCATACTTGAGGCAGTCGCGGATTCGGATGCTGCCGCGGCTCTCGCAGTCACGGACAAGCTCTACAATATGTCCAAGGACCTCACTAATCTCTGCGAGGAGCTGATACTGCAGCTCCGCAACATAATGCTCATCAAGGCTTCACCCGCGAATGCGGAGGAGATAATCGTCTGCACGCCCGACGAGCTCGAACGGCTCAGAGCGATAGCCGAGAGGACGGAGCTTGCCGATATTATGAGCCGTATCGAGGCTCTGCAAGCCTGCCGCGAGCGTATGATGAGAGTGCTCAACAGGCGCGTCGAGTTCGAGATGACGCTGATAAAAATATGCGGCAAGGTCACAAATAACGCTCCGGCTATTGACAATTCCGAAATATATGATAAAATAAAACAGTTGGAGGACAAGCTCAGCGCTGTGCCGCAGGGCGGATATCAGCCCGCACAGAGGTCCCGCGATATGCGCGAGGTCTTCGCGGCTTCGAGTCCCGCTGCCGACAGCGAGCCCGCTCCCGACACAAAGGTGGACATCAACACCGTCAAGGAGGAGGAGCTCACGCCCTGTGAGAGATGGGACGAGATAATGGACGAGTTCCGCAAGCTCAACCCCTCGTGCGCAGGAAGCCTCGAGGGCTCTACCGCCTCAACGAAGGGAAATGTACTGTGCGTGTTCACGCCCAACAGCTTCTTCATCAAGCTCTTCAAGAACAAGGATAACGCGGTATCGCTCGGACGTGCGATATACAACGTCCTCGGGCAGAAGTACCGCCTCACAGCACGCTGCACCACGTCGGTCGAGGAGACCAAGAACCTCGCCGAGCAGCTCATTCAGAAGGCCGTTAACAGCAAGATTGAAACTGCTGTTGATAATAACACAAACCAATAAATTCCAAAAGGAGATTTAATTATGAAAGCAAGAATACCCAAGAATATCGGCGGCGGCGGCGCCCAGAACATGAACCAGATGATAAAGCAGGCTCAGAAGATGCAGGACGAGATAACTGCCCTTCAGGAGGACATCGAGGCTCGCGACTTCACTGCTACGGCAGGCGGCGGAGCTGTAGAGGTAACTCTCTCAGGCAAGAAGATGATCAAGTCCCTCAATCTCAAGCCCGAGGTCGTTGACCCCGAGGACATCGAGATGCTTCAGGACCTCATCATCAGCGCTATCAACGAGGCTGTGAACAACATCGAGACTACCACCGAGACAGAAATGAGCAAGATAACGGGCGGCGTATCGCTCCCCGGTCTGTTCTGATAGGCTATGCCCGACCATAACGCTCTTCCGCTGGTGATACTGGCGGAAAAGTTCGCTTCTCTGCCGGGTATCGGTATGAAATCGGCACAGCGGCTCGCCTACCACGTGATGTCTATGGACGAGGGCGCGGTGGCGGAATTCGCGCAGGCTCTGCTCGACGCGAAGAAGAACGTGCGCTGCTGCAATGTCTGCCAGAACCTGACGGAGCGCGAGATATGTCCCATATGCGACGACGACGAGCGCGACAAAAGCGTGATATGCGTGGTCGAGGGGCCCAAGGACGTGACCGCCTTTGAGCGCACCCGCGAGTATAACGGCGTGTACCACGTGCTTCACGGGCTGCTCTCGCCTATGGACGGCGTAACTCCCGACAAGCTCCGCATCAAGGAGCTCCTCGCACGTATTGCAAAGGGCGGCGTCGAGGAGGTAATAATGGCGACGAATCCCACGGTGGAGGGCGACGCTACGGCTCTGTACGTGGCGGGGCTGCTCAAGCCGCTCGGGGTGAAGGTGTCGCGCCTTGCATTCGGACTGCCCGTCGGCGGCATACTCGAATACGCGGACGAGGTGACGCTGTACAAGGCGCTCGAAAACCGCAATAATATGTAAAAAAGGGACGGCTCAGCCGTCCCTTCTGCGTCATACACGTAAAAATCCCCCGACCGACGGTCGGGGGATAGCTTTGCTTATACAGCTGCCTTGCTGTTTTCGGTCTGTGTATTGGGCTTGTCGGGGACGCTTACCTTTTCGATGTCAGCGCCCATAGCTCTGAGCTTGCCCTCCATACAGTCATAACCGCGCTCAATATGGAAGATGTCCTCTATCTCGGTGACGCCGCTTGCCGCGAGACCCGCGATGATGAGAGCCGCGCCTGCTCTGAGGTCGCACGCCTTCACGGGAGCTCCCATAAGCCTGCCTGTGCCCTCGATGAGAGCGACCTTGCCGTTCACGGTTATGTCCGCGCCCATACGTCTGAGCTCGTCAACGTAGCGGAAACGCTGTTCCCATATGTTCTCGGTGATTATGCTCGTGCCCTCCGCGAGAGTGAGCAGTGTCGCTATCTGAGACTGCATATCCGTCGGGAAGCCGGGGTGAGGAGCGGTCTTGATGTTCGCCTTCACGAGCGGACCGTCCACCCACACGCGGATACTGTCGTCGTACTGCTCTATATTCACGCCTATCTTCTCGAGTTTCTTTGTTATGGACTCAAGATGCTTGGGGATAACGTTCTTGACAATGGCGTCGCCCTTGGTAGCGGCGATAGCCACCATAAACGTGCCTGCCTCTATCTGGTCGGGGATAACGGAGTAGGTCGTGCCGTGGAGGTGCTCCACGCCTCTTACCTTGATGACGTCCGTACCTGCGCCCATGATGTTGGCACCCATAGAGTTGAGGAAGTTTGCGAGGTCAACGATGTGGGGCTCCTTGGCTGCGTTTTCGATAACGGTGAGCCCATCAGCCTTTACAGCTGCGAGCATAGCGTTCATCGTAGCGCCTACGGTGACAACGTCGAAGAATATCTGAGCGCCTCTGAGCTGGTCTGCTCTGAGGTCTATCATTCCCTGACTGAGCGTGTACTCAGCTCCGAGAGCCGAGAAAGCCTTGAGGTGCTGGTCTATCGGTCTGTCGCCGAGCGGACATCCGCCGGGCATCGAAACGCGGGCTTTGTTGTACTTGCCGAGCAGAGCTCCGAGGAAGTAGTAGGAAGCACGCATTTTTCTCGCGTACTCATAGGGTACGCAGACCTTGTTGATAGTGGTGGGGTCTATGCGGTAGGCGTCCTTGCCGACGGGCTGAACGTCCGCGCCCATTTCTCTGAGTATCTGCACGCAGATATTGACGTCGCTTATCGAGGGAACGTTCTCGATGACGCAGGGCTCGTCGGAAAGTATAACTGCGGGAAGTATCGCAACTGCCGCATTTTTCGCACCGCTTATGGTGACTTCACCTTCAAGGCGTCTGCCGCCTTTTATCACAAACTTATCCAAATGAATTCTCTCCTTATTTGTCGGGGGTATATCTATCTCTTCCCGACCTCTTTCTTTTGTCACAAATTTAATAGGTATATGCTTATTCGGCTGCTTCTGTTGAAGCCTCTGTTGTTTCAGCTTCGGTCTCAGCCTCGGTGGTCTCTTCCTCGGCAGCTTCCGCGGTGGTCTCCTCCTCGGTAGTCTCCTCAGTGCCGTCGTAATCGGTGATATACCAGCGTACAGGCGAGCCGTCATACTCCTCGACCGTCATTGATTCGATGATAACGTCCTCAAGCGGCTTGTCGCTGTCGCCTGTTGTAACGTTCTGCACCTTGAATATGACGTCAAGTCCGTCGATGACCTGACCGAATACCGTATATTTACCGTCGAGCCACGGTGCGCCGCCGTAGGTGGTGTACGCTTCCTTGGCTGCGTCGGTGCAGGAATACTTGCTGAGGAAGTCGGAGGAACACTCCTGACCTGTTACTATATAGAACTGGCTGCCGTCAGTAGACGTCGAGCCCGAATTAGCATATGCCAGAGCGCCCGGAACATGGATAAGATTGAAGTATTTTCCGCCGTCGAACTTGCCGCCCCAGATGGACTCGCCGCCTCTGCCTGTGCCCTCGGGGTCGCCACCCTGTATCATAAAGTCATTGATAACGCGGTGGAAGGTAAGACCGTCGTAGTAGCCCTCCTTTGCGTGGGTGATGAAGTTCTCAACGCCCTCGGGAGCGTATTCGGGGAAGAACTTGATCTTTACGTTGCCGAAGTCCTTTATCTTCATATCGACTATCGTCTCGCCCTCGGCAGGAGCTGTATAGTTCGCGATGTCCTGCTTGGTCGGGTCATCGTAGTCATAATCCTTGAGATACCACCTGATATCCTCGCCGTTATACTCTGTCACCTTCACGGAGTCGATGATGATACCGTCTCCGAGGGGCTTGTCGTTGGCATTGGTAGCTACATACTGAGCCTTGAATACGATGTCGAGCCCGTCGATGACCTGACCGAAAACGGTATAGTTTCCGTCAAGCGTGGGAACGCCGCCGACCTGCTTGTATATCTCCTTCTGCTTTTCCGAGAAGGACGCGCCGTACTGCTCGTAATTGGTGAAGTAATCGTCGGTGATATTCTGCACGCCCGTAACGATGTAGAACTGGCTTCCGTCGGTATTTGTGCCGCCGGAGTTAGCGTAAGCGAGAGCTCCTGCAACGTGGACGAGGTGAGCGTCCGTACCGCCGTCGAAGCTGCCGCCCCATACGGATTCGCCGCCCGTACCTGTACCTGTCGGGTCGCCGCCCTGTATCATAAAGTCCCTGATAACGCGATGGAAGGTGAGCCCGTCGTAGTAGCCCTTCTTTGCGAGGTCTACGAAGTTCTCAACGCCCTTCTCGGCGTACTCGGGGAAGAGACGGAACTTGACCGTGCCGTAGTCCCTGATGTTCATCTCGATGATGGTATCGCCCTGCTCGGGAGCGGTGAAGTTCATAATATCGACATTTTCGGCAACGACAGTCTCCGAAGCGGAGGAGCCGCTGTCGCTTATCTCGATGTCCTTTCCGCAGCTTACGCCAGCAGAAGCCGCCATAACAGCGCAGAGGGCAACAGCAAATATCTTCTTTTTAAGCATTATTTCACTCCTTAAAAGTGTATGCGAACTGTTTTTCATATTATAAGGTATGAAAAGACATAATTAGTTTACATCTCAACCTATACATTATACTACAAAAAAACTTACTTGTAAATACTTTCACGTGATTTTTTGGTATATTATGACAAATCTTCGATAAAACAAGCCGAAATTGCTTGATTTTCACTTGATATCCGAGCTGTTTTCGGCGGAATAGGTATCAATTTTTACTGAATTTATCATAATATCTTCCTTGGGTATCATATATTTTCCGTTGTTTTCGGTCTCGAGCGAGGTCAGCGCGTCGATGACCTCAAGCCCCTCGTATACCTGCCCTATAACGGTCATCTGCTGTGATAGATTCGGCACACCGCCGCGGTCGATGAAAGCCTGTCCGAGCTCCTTGTTGTCGGAGGCGTCGAGGAGCTCCTGCTTGGAATCGTCGTCGAGCTCCACCTCGTCGATGAACATAAAGCAGCTGCCGTTGTAGAACTGTCCGCCGCCGAGCAGCTTGTTTTCGAAGGTGCTGTCCTTGGCGGTATTGAGCATACACACAGCTCCGCGGAAGGGCCACAGGTCCTGACTGAGCTCGCGCTCCACCTTCTCGTGCGACTCGTCATAGTCTGCGGAGAGGTCGCCGTTCTTCTGCTTGCAGCCCGCGGAGGCGTAAACGCCCTCCATAGAGTCGAAAACGTAGGTATTATCATACCAGCCGCTCTCCGCGAGCTCGGTGAAGTTCTTCACGGCATTGGGCGAGCGGTCGGGATAGAGCACGAAGCGCAGCTCTCCGAGCGATGTATCGACGATAGCGATAGGGTCGCCCTCCTCGGGAGCCTCAAGCTGCACGAGCTGTATCGTGTCGGGGTCTATGGTGATGTAGCGGTCATTCTGCTGCCTTTTTGCCGAAAGATAGAGCAGCACGATAGTTGCTCCGAACATCAGCGCCGAAGCTATAATAATGATAAGGATTATCCTGCGGGATTTTTTCATTTCTGCACCTCAAACAATAGTTATACATATTATAACATATAGTTTCGGAAATAGCAAGCCTTTGCCAGCTTCGGCGTCCTGCGAGCACCGAAGCAGTACAAACTAACATTGTGTAGGGGGCGATGCCTACATCGCCCCGCATAATCGCATATAATACGGGCGGATGTGGGCATCCGCCCCTACATCTGTTCCCATTGCCTGCCCGCGGGCTTATCTCCGCGCAGAACAACAAAAAAGCCCGAAGCAAAAGCTTCGGGCTCGCGGTCTTATCAGAGCTTGTTCTTCTCGCTCTCTATCATCTTGAGGAGGTCGTCCACGGACATATCCGAGGGATCCTTTGTCCTTGTGCGGGACTCTGTCTTGCTGATGATATCGGAGATATCGGGTGTGCTGTCCTTCTTGGGAGCAGCCGCGGGACGAGCGGGTGCACTGTATGCGGGAGCGTCGGCCTTGGTCATCTGCTCGAGAGCTGAGGTCGAAAGAACGCCTGTATTATCGGGAACTGCGCTCTCCGAGGGAGGTGCGAACTGTCCCGTACGCTCAGCCTCTGCGGTCTTTCTGAGCATCTCCTCGCGGAGCGCGTCAGCTGTGGGAGCTGTAGATGACTGTGCGCTGAGGTTTCTTGCGGCGAACGACGATTCTGCGGAGCTGCTCGAGGTCGGGAACGAGGTCGTATTCGACAGGCTTCCCTTCTGAGCCTTGAACTGCATCGTGCGCTCCTTCTCCTTCTGATAGGGAGAATCGTGGTTGACTTCCTTCTGGCTGAAGTTCTCGGCGATGGACATCTTCTTGCGCTCGAGCTCAGAGGCAGCGTAATTGTCCTGAGGTGCGTCATAAGCAGGCTCGCTGTTCTTCCTGAAAGCCTTCTTGGGAGTGCCGTCCTCGTCCTGATACTCGTAGAAGTCGAACTCCTCGTCCATATCGTCCTTGCCGCTGACAGCCTTGGCGATAGCAGCGATGATGAATATTACAAGTATGATGCTTGCGGCAACGAGCATAATAAGGATACCCTTGATGCTCTGACCGAATCTGATGAAGGCGCCGAGCTCGGGGCTCTCGGGGTAGCCCGTGCATATTGCGACTACCTTGTTCTTGGCGATGGAATCGACTGTATCCTCGTGGATGGCGTCCTTGGTGTAGTATCTCTCCTCCGAGCCCTCCTCGGCTTCAACGATGTAGTTGATGCTTCTGAGGCAGAGCTTGTCGGGGTTATCGGCGGGGTAGCAGAGGACGATGTCGCCGACTGCGAGGCTCACGCCGTCAGCTTCCTTGGCGAGCAGGGCGGAACCCGATGAAACATCGCTCGGCATGGGGTTGTCCTCGCCGACAACGTAGATATATCTGCCGAAGAGGTGGGGAGTGCTGTTCCTTGTGAACAGGATATTCACTGCCAGCGAAACGATGACAGACGAAACGCAGATAATGATGATGAACAGTTTGAGTATGAACAAACCTTTTTTCTTTTCCATTGGGTATCATATCCTCTCTTTTTTTATATCTTTGTTCCTACACAATCATTTTTCCGTGAGGAAAATGTAAGTAAATATATTATATCACATATTCCCCGAAATTTCAAATGTTTTTTACTGTTTTTGCAAGTTTTATTTTTTAAATATATAGGCAGGACGCTTATGTGATTTTGGCATAGGCAAAATACGCAAATCGGGACTTGTCCGAAAGTGTATATTTGGCGATTCGCACAAAAAAATTCAATTTTATTTTTGCACAGCGACGATTTTTGCAACGGTTTTTCAGTAATATGTAAATTACGTTGATAAATATTTGTTGAATTATACAGTTGAAAAAAACGCGAAAAAGTGGTACAATATCATATATACTACTTGTAATCACAGCAGCGGGAATTCAGCAATTTAACGTCGGCGTATAGGGATACATTTTATACAAGTGGTAATTTAGTCGCATTTTACGACAGAACGGAGATTTTATATGGCAAAGAAAACAAACCCTCTTATTGAACAGATAAAGCAGGAGTTTCCCAAGAAGCTCCAGGCGCTCTACAGCGTGACGCCCGAGGAGGCTTCCGATAAGCAGGTATATCAGGTGCTTTCCTCTATCATCGTCGAGATACTCAGCGCAAAGAGACAGAGCTTCATCAACCACACCCACTCTGTCGGCGGCAAGCAGATATACTACCTCTCAATGGAATTCCTCATGGGACGCTCGCTCAAGACGAGCCTCTACAACCTCGACATCGCGGACGAGGTGCGCTCTATGCTCAAGGAGCACACCATCAACCTCGACAAGGTATACGAATATGAGCCCGACGCAGGTCTCGGCAACGGCGGTCTCGGCAGACTTGCCGCGTGCTACCTCGACGGTCTCGCAACTATGGGCTTCCCCGCAATGGGATACTCCATCTGCTACGAGTACGGTATCTTCCAGCAGAAGCTTGAGGACGGCTGGCAGACGGAGCTCCCCGACAACTGGCTCCCCGGCGGAAGCGTATGGCTCGTGCCCAAGCCCGAGCTCTCCATTGATATCCACTTCGAGGGCGACTTACAGGAATACTGGGACAACCAGTACCACTATATCTCGCACGTGAACTACAATACAGTCGTTGCCACACCTTATGATATGTATGTATCGGGCTACGGCGGAGAGGGCGTATCCGTGCTCCGTCTGTGGTCGGCAAAGGCTCCGAGCTTCGATATGAAGATGTTCAACAAGGGCGACTACGCAAGCGCTCTTGCTCAGAACTCCATAGCCAATGCTATCTCTAAGATACTCTACCCCAACGATAACCACCTCGAGGGCAAGAGCCTCCGTCTGAGACAGCAGTACTTTCTCTGCGCGGCTTCTATCGGCGACATCGTAAACAACCACATGATGGTATACGGCACGCTCGAGAACCTCGCTGACAAGGTGGCTATCCACATCAACGACACCCACCCCACCCTCGCTATCCCCGAGCTGATGCGCATCCTCCTCGACGACTGCGGCTACGGCTGGGACAAGGCATGGGACATCGTGACCAAGACCTTCGCCTACACCAACCACACTGTCATGGCAGAGGCGCTCGAGAAGTGGGATGTGAACCTCGTAAAGCACATCATTCCGAGAATATTCTCTATCATAGTTGAGATAAACAACCGCTACTGCCAGTCGCTCATGGAGCGCAACGGCGGCGACAGCGCAAAGACGACCCGTATGTCCATAATCAAGGACAACATGATACACATGGCGACTCTCTGCGTTGCGGCTTCACACAGCGTAAACGGCGTATCCAAGCTCCACTCGGAGATAATCAAGCAGTCCGTATTCCACGACGAGTACGAGAACACTCCCGAGAAGTTCAAGAACGTAACGAACGGTATCGCCTACAGACGCTGGCTGTACCAGTCGAACCCCGCGCTCACCAAGCTCCTCAAGGACACTATCGGTCCCAAGTTCATCAAGGACGGCGCAGAGCTCGAAAAGTTCCGCAAGTTCGAGAACAACAAGGAGGTGCTGAGCAAGCTCCTCGCTGTGAAGAAGCAGGCTAAGGAGAGCTTCGCGAAGTACGTCAAGAAGAACAGCGGCATCATCCTCAACACCGACAGCATTTTCGACGTTCAGGTAAAGCGTCTCCACGAGTACAAGAGACAGCACCTCAACGTTATGAATATCCTCGCGGACTACGCTTATCTGCTCAACAACCCCGACGCTCCGTTCACGCCCAAGACCTACATCTTCGCGGCTAAGGCGGCTCCGGGCTACTACCTCGCAAAGCAGATAATCAAGCTGATATGGGCTATCTCCGAGGAGATAAGAAAAAATCCCCGTATCGCCGACAAGCTGCAGGTAGTATTCCTCGAAAACTACTGCGTAACGCTGTCCGAGCACCTTATGCCTGCCGCTGATATCTCCGAGCAGATATCCCTCGCGGGTACAGAGGCTTCGGGTACGGGCAATATGAAGCTCATGCTCAACGGAGCTATCACCCTCGGCACTCTCGACGGCGCGAACATCGAGATAAAGGAAGCCGCAGGCGACGACAACATCGTCATCTTCGGTATGACAACTCCCGAGGTCAACGAGCTCAAGGCACGCGGCTACGACCCGCAGAGCTACTTCAAGAACGACAGCAGGATAAACGAGGCTATCGAGCGTATGTACCACGGCATCAACGGATGTACCTTCGTGGACGTTGCGGATTCACTCCGTCTGCGTGACCCGTATATGGTGCTCGCTGACTTCGACAGCTACAGAAGAGCACAGGCATATATCACCGAGTGCTACAACGACAAGATGAAGTGGGCTAAGATGTCGCTCAACAACATCGCAGGAGCGGGAATATTCTCCGCAGACCGCGCTGTTACCGAGTACGCCGACAACATCTGGCACCTCAGATAAGACAGATTTTAGGGGACACTCCGCAGTGTCCCCTATTTCCCACTCAACAATTTGTATAATTTTTTAGCCTTTAGCTTATGGTATCGCCTGACGGCGATATATTCAAATACCGTCAGCGTCAGCGGACACCACGAGCTAATGGCTAACGGCTAATTGCTTACAAAAGGAGGAGACCCCGTGAAACCTGTATACGACACATGGGACCTCGGCTGCAAGTCGATATTCGGCGCTATAAGGCAGTTCGAGACCTGCCGCTTCTCTATCAGGCTCCACAAGGATATACACCCCGATTTTCCGCCTGTTCTCGTGCTTTTCAGGACAGGCTTCAAGGAGCGCTTCATACATATGAGCCCCACAGGCGAGGACGGCGAGTGCGTGGTCTACTCCTGCGAATACGAGGCACGCTACAGCGACGTCCACTACTATTACTTCTCGTATACCTGCGGCGGTATCAGACACTATATCAAGCGCGTCAACTGCCACGAGGGCGCAGAGCAGGACGGCGACCTCTTCCAGCTGACCGTCTACGCCAAGGAGTTCCAGACCCCCGATTTCCTCAAGGGCGGCATAATGTACCAGATTTTCCCCGACCGCTTCTGCAACAGCGGAAAGCCCAAGAAAAACGTCCCCGAGGGGCGCGTTCTCCGCGAGGACTGGGGCGGCACGCCGTGGTACAGACCCGACGAGCACGGTCACGTGTGGAACAACGACTACTTCGGCGGCGATTTCGCGGGAATACAGTCAAAGCTCCCCTATCTGAAGGAGCTCGGCGTGACCTGCATCTACCTCAACCCCATTTTCGAGGCTCACGAGAACCACCGCTACAATACCGCCGACTACTCGAAGGCTGACCCTCTCCTCGGTACGAACGAGGAGTTCGCGGAGCTCTGCCGCGAGGCGAAAAAGCTCGGCATTTCCGTTATACTCGACGGCGTGTTCTCGCATACGGGCGCAGACAGCATATACTTCAACAAGTACGGCAGATACCCGCAGCTCGGCGCATACCAGTCCCGCGACAGCAAATACTCCAGCTGGTACAGCTTCATCAGCTTTCCCGACCAGTACGAGGCTTGGTGGGGCATTGACACCCTCCCCAACGTCAACGAGAACAACGAGGACTACACCCGCTTCATCTGCGGCGACGAGGGTATACTCCACTACTGGCTCAGCAAGGGAGCGGCAGGCTTCCGCCTCGATGTGGCAGACGAGCTCCCCGACCAGTTCATCAATAATCTCCGCAAGTCTGTGAAGAAGTTCGGCAAGGAGAAGCTCATCATCGGCGAGGTCTGGGAGGACGCCTCCAACAAGGAGAGCTACGGCATAAAGCGCCGCTATCTCCTCGGCGACCAGCTCGATTCCGTGATGAACTACCCCTTCCGCGAGGCTATAATCAGCTACGTCAAGGGCGGCGACCCGCGCGCCTTCATCTATTCGGTGATGACGATACTCGAGCACTACCCCAAGCCCGTGATAGATGTGCTGATGAACTTCGTATCCACCCACGACATCGAACGCGCGATAAACCGTCTCGGCGGCGAATACTGCGACGACAAGAGCAAGGACTGGATGGCTGAGCGCTGGCTCACCGACGAGCAGTACAGCCACGGCAAAAACCTCCTCAGATCGGCGTTCGCGCTGATGTACTTCCTCCCCGGCGTGCCGTGTATGTACTACGGCGACGAGGCAGGCTTGCAGGGCTACAAGGACCCCTTCAACCGCCGCTGCTATCCGTGGGGGAGCGAGGACCGCGAGCTCATCGAATACGTCAGGGAGCTCGGGCGCGTGAGAAGGTCCATACCTAACCTTAAAGCGGGCAGGACTTACTTCGGGCTCAAGGACGGACATCTCATAGATGAGCGCATAATGGCTTTCACGCGTCAGGGCAGTCCCCTCGACTACATCTTCTTCATCAACCGCACGGGCGACACAGTGACGCTCCGTGACGTGGAGGACTTCTTCTCGTTTTTCACACATTTCGAGGAGTATTACGGCGATTTCAGCGGAAATGAGCTCACGATACCGCCCTACGGCTACAGCATAATCAAGGCCAAATTCACAGGCTGAGATAATTTTGTGGATATTTAAGACTGTTTTAAGATTATTTTAAGGTTCATTAAGTATATTATAGGTGGATCAAGTGATCCCCCAATTCCCCTTCTATATTTTGTTTCTTTTTTCCTGTGGCTGTACCTTACGGCGGAAAACCGATAAGCAAGACGCAAAGGTCTGTTGAGAGCGGCTCTTTGCTTCTTGTTTACTCGGCGCCGAGGGTGCGGCTTTTTTATTTTTGCACAGAGAATAAAAATATTCCACCGACTGCATTAATTCTTTTATTGACAATGCGTCTGCAAAGATTTATAATGAATATGTGTGAAATAAGCGCCGTCAGGCGTAAAATAAATGAAATCGACCGTGAAAACAATGAAAAAGAATTTTTTTAAGTCCATCGGCGTGTTCCTGAGAGCACTGCCCGATGTACTGCTGTACGAGCTCATCTTCAAGCTCCTGCTCCTCTCCGTGGGAGCCCCTCTCCTCACGCTTCTGCTGAAGCTGACGATGAAGATATCGCACGTCCGCTACCTCTCGGACGAAAAGGTGTGGATATACCTCAAGAATCCCGCGACCATAATCGCGATACTGCTGATACTGTTCTTTTCGGCGGTGTTCTCGTTTATGGAGCTGTCGGGACTTGCGGCGTGCTATTCCTGCTACTACAGGGGCGAGCGCCTCTCTGTCATCGGAATGTTCCGAACGGGCTATCATGCGTTCAAGAAGGCTTTCCGCGGCAAGGGACTGCTATGCTTCCTGACCTTTATGGTGTATATGCCTATCGCGCAGTACACCATTTCCTCGGGCATATTCCTCGCACCGATACTGCCGATACTCCGCGATGCCTTCAGCGCAATAAATACCCGCGGAGCACTCATCGTATACATCAGCATACAGATGATATTCGCTATACTTATCGTCAGCAGGAGCTACAGCCTGCACTTCCTCGTCCTGACCGACAAGCCGCTCTATGACTGCACGCAGGAGAGCCGAAAGCTCATAATCGGACAGAAGATGAAGTACGTGCTGTCGCTCGTGATGTGGACGCTCATCATTGTTGCCGCAATAGCTGTCATAACCTTCATCGTGAGCTTCGCGGTGCTGCTGTTCATCAAGGGCTTCACCAGCCCGAACAAGGCACTCGTATCATCGCTGAAGGTGCTGAAATATGAGGGCGAGATATTCTCCGCCATTTCGGTATTCGTATCAACTCCCGCGGTAATGTGCTGGCTGACGGGAAAGTTCTTCACCGATATCCCCGAGGATACGAAGATAACCCTCCCCGAGCGCACGACCTACAAGCTTGTCAGATCCGCAAGGATAATACTGTATGTCTCCGTCATTTCGGCGAGCCTGCTCCTCAACTACACCTACCTGAGCGCTCTGCACAAGGGCAACATCAACCTCAATGTCGGCATAATCACGCGCACGCAGGTGACGGCTCACCGCGGGTGCTCGAAGGTCGCTCCCGAGAACACGCTCTACGCCTTTGAGAAGGCGCTCGAGAGCAATACCGACTACATCGAGCTCGACGTGCAGCTCACCAAGGACGAGCAGCTCGTGGTCTTCCACGACGAGAAGCTCGACCGCGCCACGCACGGTACGGGCAAGCTCAGCGACTACACCTACGCCGAGCTGCAAAGGCTCAACGTGGTGAGCAAGTACGTCAGCGAGGAGGAATTCCCCGACGCGAGGATACCGCTGCTGACGGAGGTGTTCGACCTCGTGGGCGACGAGAAGCTCTACAATATCGAGATAAAGGACCACGGCAACACGAATCTCACGGTCGAGAAGACGGTCGAGGCGATAAAGGAGTACGACCTCGAGAGCTCGTGCTATGTCACGTCGTTCTCTTATGCGGCGATAAAGAAGGTGAAGCAGCTCGACCCCGACATCAAGACGGGGCTTATCGCGAACGTAGCCACGACTACGGCGTTTATGCAGCTGAAAAACATCGACGCGCTGAGTATGAACCACCTGCTCGTGAATGCGACCGTCGTCAACAACGCCCACCAGAACGGCAAGCGCATTTTCGTGTGGACAGTCGATAACAAGGGCGAAATGGAGAAGATGATGTCGCTCGGAGTCGATAACATCATCACCAACCGTCCCGACAAGGCGTCGGAGGTGGTGTACTCGACCACCACGGGTCAGAAGGTGCTGACGATACTGAAAACCATTTTCGGCGCGTATTGATACAGTAAAAAAGCAGCTCCCGAGGCATATCGCTTCGGGAGCTGTTCTGCGTTATTTAAAGAGTATCTATCACGTCGAGCGAGTGCTCCTCGTTCATAGTGCGGCACATCTCGATGAACTTGTCGAGCGGCACATTCTTGAGCTGCTTGTTGCCCCTGATGTTGATGGATACCTGCTCGTTTGCGGCTTCGCTGTCACCGATGATGACAACATACGGATCCTTGAAGTCCTTGAACTTCTTGATCTTGTTCTTCATATTGTCGTCGGTGTAGTCCACCTCTGCCCTGATGCGGTTCTTCTTGAGGAGGTCAGCCACCTTCTTTGCGTAGTCGTTGTGCTCGGTGCGGATAGGCACGATACCCACCTGCATAGGCGAGAGCCAGAACGGGAACGCGCCCTTGAAGTTCTCGGTGATGATACCGATGAAGCGCTCGAACGAGCCGAATATAGCGCGGTGTATCATAACGGGCTGCTTCTCGGAGCCGTCGGAGGCGATGTACTTCATCTTGAAGTTGAGCGGGAGCTGGAAGTCGAGCTGGATAGTGCCCATCTGCCACTCACGACCGATAGCGTCCTTCATCTTGAGGTCTATCTTCGGACCGTAGAACGCGCCGTCGCCCTCGTTGAGCTCGTAGCCGTCAGGACCGTACTTCTCCTCAAGGATAGCCTTCAGGTCAGCCTCAGCCTTGTCCCATACCTTGATATCGCCCATGAAGTCGTCGGGGCGCGTGGAGAGCTCCGCCTTGTATTCGAGACCGAACACGTTGTACATCTCGGTAGCTATCTCCATGATATCGTTTATCTCGGAGGCTATCTGCTCCTCTGTAACGAGGATATGAGCATCGTCCTGTCTGAACTGCTGAACGCGGAACAGACCGTTGAGCTCGCCCGACTTCTCCTTGCGGTGGATAACGTCTACCTGATTGAACTTGAGCGGGAGCTCCTTGTACGAGCGCTGCTTGTTCATATATACCTTGATGGCGTTGGGACAGTTCATCGGCTTGGCGCAGTATACCTCGTTGTCCTCCTCAGCGGGGATAACGAACATACCGTCCTGATAGTGGTCCCAGTGACCCGAAGTCACCCACAGCTCCTTCTTGGAGAGCACAGGACCCGAAATCTCGGTGTAGCCGTGCTCCTCGTGAACGCCTCTCCAGTATTCGAGCAGGGCGTTGAAGAGCTTCCAGCCTCTCGGGAGCCAGTAAGGCATACCGGGGGCAGTGTGGTCGAACATAAAGAGAGCGAGCTCCTTGCCGAGCTTCTTGTGGTCGCGGAGCTTTGCCTCCTCTATCATTTTGAGGTACTCGTCAAGCTGTGAAGCCTTCGGGAAGGCGATAGCGTATACACGGCTGAGCATCTTGTTGTTCTCGTTGCCGCGCCAGTAAGCACCCGTGCACGAAAGGAGCTTGAACGCCTTTACGGGTGAGGTGTCCATAAGGTGAGGACCTGCACAGAGGTCGGTGAAATCGCCCTGCTTGTAGAACGAGATAGGCTCGCCCTTGTCGGCGTGCTCCTCGCAGAGCTCGACCTTATAAGGCTCGTCCATTTCCTTGAGCTTGGCGATAGCGTCAGCGGGCGCGAGCTCGAACTGCTCAAGGGCGATACCCTCCTTGACGATGTTCTTCATCTCAGCCTCTATCTTCTCGAGCTCCTCGGGAGTGAAGGGCTTCTCGAGGTCGAAGTCGTAGTAGAAGCCGTTCTCGATAGCGGGGCCGATAGCGAGCTTCGCCGCGGGATAGAGCCTCTTCACAGCCTGAGCCATAATGTGGGAAGCAGTGTGCCAGAAGGTCTTCTTGCCGTCGAGGGTGTCAAACGTACAGACCTCGAATTCACAGTCGCTGTCGATTACGGTGCGGAGATCCCTGACCTCGCCATTGACCTTCACGCAGCAAGCCGCCTTGTAAAGTCCCATGCCAATGCCCTTGATTATCTCGGACGCAGGCTGTGCCGATTCAATTTCGCGGACGCTGCCGTCCTTTAATGTTAATTTTATCATTATTATCTCTCCTTTGAATTATTTTCGCTGAAATATTCATCATTTTCCCAGTTTTGCGGGTTGTCTTCGATGTATTGCCAATACGCGCGGTATTCCTGTCCGTTTCGGATTATGCGGTCGTAAAAACGTCCCTGCCATACATGAAAACCTGATTTTTTCGATACATATCCTTTAAATTGATTGATTACCTGAGATATTGTAGGGACGGCCATTGGCCGTCCGCCTGTTTCATATTCGAGCGGCGCATCAATACGAATTATAGCGTGTATATGGTTGGGCATTATAACAAACCTGTCAACAAAAACCATTGGGTGGCATTTGTTTATGTTTTTCAATGCTTCTTTAACATATTTCCCGTATTCTGAAAGGTGAATTTTATTTGCAATCTGCGGACGGCCAATGGCCGTCCCTACATCTTGTTTGTTTGTTGATAATGGTTTATATTTATCTTCGTTCTCCCAGAATATGTGCATTTTTTTGTTCGTACAAATCGTGATGAAATACGCGCCGCTGCGGGAATAATCGTATCCGTCGAGGCGGATATCCTTTCGGGTGGGGTTATCCATATCATTCCACCCAGCCCGTTATCTCGAACATATCGCCGAAGAGCTCGGCGTGGGCGGGCGAGCGCATATACCCGTCATCGGTGCTGACATCGAAGCAGAGGATGATATCCTCGTCGTCGAAGTCCACATACGGGCTTCCGAGCGAGAGTTTTTTCGCGAGAGCGTCGGGGTCGCCGCCCTCATAGTAGCCCTCGTCGATGAGGAGCTCTGCAATCTGTCGGCGGCTGCCGTCGAGCTTTGCCAGCTTCTCGGCGACGGCTTTGAGGTTCTGCATAATGTCGTTCTCGCTCTCGACGTAGAAGCGGACGGTCTGCGTCCCGCCCCACAGCTTATACGAGAGCTCGAACGCCTCCTCCTGCTCGTTGTACCTGATATTGCTCAATTTCTCACCTCCTGTGCGCAAGGTGACAAAAAAGTCCCCCACGCCTGAAATAGGCACGAGGGACGATAAAATACCGTGGTTCCACCCTGATTCACACGGAGCTATGTCCGTATCTCATTGGCTCTGTAACGGGAGCACCCGTCGCTTATTGGGCGAGCTCGGAGGCGGTATGCCGTACCCATACTGCTGCTGCCTCGCACCGTGCGGCAGCTCTCTGAAAGCAGTGCTTCGGATAAAGCCTTCCTCGTCGTAGCTTTAATGTATAGAACAATGATACCACAAACTTGCAGATTTGTCAAGACCTTTGTAGGGGCGAGTTCCGCTCGCCCCTACAAAGCACATTAAACCAAATTTAGGGGGCGATGCCCACATCGCCCCCCCATTGACATAACTTCAGCTTAATATCGGGCTGATGTAGGCATCAGCCCCTACACACAACCATTATTTCAGCATTTCCAGCGCCTTATTGAGGAGATAGTCCTCGCCGTTATCAAAAATCGCGCTTATCGCCTCGGAGCCGAACTCCACTATCTGCACGTCGTCGCCGTCGGAGCTCTGCCTGTTGGTGCCCGAATCTATCATTATGCCGCCGTCACTGTCGAGGACGATACAGTTCGAGAAGCTGATACTGCCGTTCTGCGCGCGCTTCTGTCCCACAGCCTGCGACGAACCGTTGGGCGATGTGAAGCCGATCACAGTCATATTACCGAGAGCCTCCGCCTCCTTGGTCATCATATCCGCAGCGCTGACGCTCTGCGAGTTGACGATGAGCACGACTCTGCCGCTGCCGAGAAGCTCCTCGCCCTGATAGGTGATATCATTGCCCCTGAGGTAGCTGCCGTCCTCGTCCTTAGCCCAGCAGGCGTTGTCCTTGTCCCACACGGCATTTGTCAGGGAGTAGTGCTCGCCCTTGGGAGCAAACATCGAAAGCACGCCGTTGACCATATGGGGCGAGCCGCCGCCGTTGCCTCTCAGGTCGATGATGACGTCCTTCACGCCCTCGGACTGATAGCTGAGTATGGTCTCGCGTATCTCGTCCTTCATCTCGTCATAGGCGTCGTCGTCCGAGGAGTTGTAGGAATTCGTATCGTAGCTCATACCCTTAATACGCAGGCAAGCCGTGGTATCGTCGAGCTTCTTCCACTGGAGGTTGCCCGCCTTCACGCCGCCGTTGATGATATCGAGGGTAGCCTTGAAGCGGTCGAAGTAGCCGCCCATCTTCGGGAGATCTGCGACCTGCTCCGAGCCGTCGTCGGCGATGAATGTGACCTCTGCCGTGTCTCCGCCGATACCCGCCGCGAAAATGCCGCTCCAGAAGATCTCGTTGTCGATGTCGGGGAAGCTCGCTATATCGAAGTTTGCCTCCTCGTTGTCCTCGTCGTAGGAGAAGATATTGCAGTCATACAGCGGCGAGGACTTACTCACCTCGTCGGGAGCCCTGCCGTCCCACGCGGTGATGACGGTGCCGTTGTGTATCCCGTATGCGGAGAGGCTGTCATCGACGTTGACCGCCGCGAAGCTGCCGTCCGTACAGTGCATTACCGCGAGCCCGTAGTCGCTGCCGAGAGCCTCCCTCAGCGCCTTGTTTACGTCGCCGACGGCGTCCCTGCTGTAAACGTAATTGACGTGTCCGTCGTGGAACTCGCCGCAGAATTTTCCCCATGCTATCGCATTCGCGCCGACGTCCTGCCTCTCGTCGATGTCGGCGAATATCGGCTGATACTTGTCGTATAGAGCGTCCCAGTCGATGTCCTTGTGCTCGGTGAGGACGTAGTGCTCTCGCATACAGGCGTAGAGCTCCTCGAAGTCGCCCTTGAAGTCGTGCGCACGGTAGCGCGGATTCAGCAGGCAAACGGGAAAGCTCAGTGCCATACACGCCGCCCCCGCGAGCGCAAGACCGCGCTTTGCCAGCTTCTTCTGCATAAAGAAGCCGCAGAATGCCACGACCGCGCCTATGTACAGCGGGAGCATTGACAGCTCGGGTCCGAGCTTATCTATCGGCAGAGCGAGCAGAGGCGCAAGCAGCCACAGTCTGCGCCATTTCGGGCTTTTGACCTTTTCCGAGCGTCCCGCCGCCCACCACAGTACGCCGCAGGAGGCGATACACGCGCATATTCTTATTATATCCCAAAGCTTCATAAAGTGCCGCCTCCTTTCAGTCCATATCGTCGTAGTGGAAGTAGTGATAGCCGATGAAGAGGTACACCGCCGTCATCACGAGCGAGAGCACGACCGTCAGAGCAATGTTCGCCGCAGGTATCGACGGGTAGAAGGTGTAGTACATCTTCATATTGAGATCGTAGGTGTACCAGCTGTCGAACGAGCCGTAGTAGGCGAGGTCAGCGACGCTGAGAAGCCACGGTCTCTCCATGAGCTTGCCGAAGATAGCCGATGACTGCGCTGCTCCCGTTGCAAGACCGACGGTTAAGAAGCTCGGAGCCATCGCCGCAGTAACGGTTATCAAGGCATTCTTGGTAATGAAGGTGAGCATTGCCATAAAGGCGCAGAGCCTGAGCATGGGCAGCATTGCGAGCAGACACCGCGTCAGCACCACAGATACCGAAAGCGTGTCTCCCCAGCCGTACAGCACGCCGTACAGCAGAAACGGAGCTCCGCACACTATCAGCGAAACTATCGGAGCGGCGATGAGCACGGGTATCACGCGCCCGAGATATGACGCGGCACGGCTCCTGCCCGCCATTATCTCGTGGTTTATGGTCTTGTCAGACATATCGTCGCCGCTTACCATTCCCACCAGCGAGCCCGCCGCGAGAGCCGCACAGCCTATGAATATTGACAGCATTTCAGGTGCGAATTCGGACGCGGTAGTGACGGGCTCCTCGGCTGTGCCGCTGAAGAACATTATCATGAACAGCACTGCAAAAATCAGCAGGCTGAGAGCGTACACTATCTTTTTCCTTAACAGCTGACGGAACTGAAATCGCATAATATCGAGCATAGCAGTCCCTCCTTACGATATGTCGCTCTTGCGGTAGAGCATATAGCCGCCGAAGAGCCAGAACGAGCCTATCCCGAACGAGGCAAGCAGCGAGCGTACAGCCGCCGCAGTCTCTATCGGAGCCTTGTATACGGTGATATCCTTGCCGTCTACGAAGCCCTGTGTGGTGTTCGAGAAGTCGAGAATGTGCATAAGGTCGCTGACTGCGAGGTGCCACGTCAGCTCGATATCAGCCAGCTCCGACATCGCAAATACGAACACGAAGCACATCAGCGTGCCGACTATGGCGACAACGAAGGCGATGATATCGTTTTTGCACAGGAAGGTGAAAGCCGTGAAGAAGCACAGTATCCTGAACATTATCGGGTATACCAGCGCTAAATGAGCGGCGGCGTTGCGGGCGGTCAGGCTCTCTCCCCAGCCGTTGAGAGCGGTCGGGAGCGCGATTATCACGGCGAATATCACGGTCATCACCGTGAAGCACGCGATAAATGAGGCGATGAATCTGCCGAAGTAGACCTCCCGGCGCTTCTTGCCGAAGAGGAGCTCGTAGTTGGCGGTCTTGTCGCGGAGATCGGCTCCGCATATTCGGGCTGCCATTGTCCCGAGAATAAGAGGTATCATAATGTACAGCGTCTGCATAGCGAAGCCGAAGAAGCTGCTGCCCGTATCGGTCGTCAGACCGTTATCGCTGAACATAGCTCCGAGCATAGCTCCGATATACACCGCGCCGAGCCACAGCAGCTTGTCACGCCTTGTCTGTCTCAGCATTTCCTTGATTATGTTCGTCATTGTCATCACCTACCAGTTTCATATAGTAAGATTCGAGGTCTGCCTCGTGGACGTGGAGGGTCGTGGGCAGAAGACCGTTCTCGTACAGCGTTTTCGATATGAGCGGCAGCTCGTCGAGGCGCTCGAACAGGCGGAGACTGCCGTCCTTGAGGACGTCGCAGTCCGTGATACCGAGCTTGTTCTGCAATGTCACGAGCGCGAGCGGGTCGTTGTCGGTGTGGATGTGGTAGTATTCGCCGCACATCTTGTGGAGCTCCTCCGCCGACAGCGTCTGCAGGAGCTTTCCGTGACGTATGAACATATAGTCCGTGCAGAGCTGCGAGAGCTCGGCGAGGATATGCGAAGATATGAGGATAGTGACCTCTTCCTCCTCGTTGAAGCGCTTGAGCATATTGCGTATCTCGATTATGCCCTCGGGGTCGAGACCGTTGACGGGCTCGTCGAGCACCATTATCTCGGGCTTGGAGAGCAGAGCTCCCGCAATGCCGAGGCGCTGCCTCATACCGAGCGAGAACTTGGCAACGGGCTTCTTTCCAGCGTCCTTCAGCCCCACCATTTCGAGCACCTCGTCCACGCGCTTTCGGTCGGGGATACCCTTTTGCAGGCGGAGCTTTTCGAGATTCTCTCTCGCGGACATCTCGTTCTTGGCGTATGGCGTCTCTATCATAAAGCTCATGCGCGAGCGGGCGTGTGCGAGCTCCTTCTCGGAGCTCCCGCCGAAAATGGTGAAGCTTCCCTCCGTGGGGAGCACCAGTCCGCCGAGCATTTTCATTATGGTGGTCTTGCCCGCTCCGTTCGGACCGACGAGACCGCATATCATACCCTTTCTTATCTGAAAGCTTGCGCCGTCCACAGCCTTCTGCTTCTTGTACTGTTTGGTAAGCTCCTTGGCTTCAATTACGATATCTGACATAGCAGTTCCTCCTTTTCGGTGATTTTTCTTCTCTGCTGATTCTAATGATAAAACCAAAGTATAAAGAATTCTTTAAGATTCTTAAAGTTTACAAATTGTTCATAATTATTACAGCCGCTCCGCAATAATTGAGTGATACGCCCTTCAAGCCATCTCCCGCAGACCTCCGATTCTTCCCTTCATAGGTAAAAATGCACAAATTTGTTATAAAAAATAGTACACCGCAATTTATGAAAAGCTATTGTAATAATGCGGGGAATCTGTTATAATAGTAATATCGCGGAGTATACCACCGCACAAGCATAGTAAAACAAAGGAGAAAAATTTATGAAGTTCGGATTCTTCGACGATTCCAACAAGGAATATGTCATCAACTCCCCTAAGACCCCCTATCCGTGGATAAACTACCTCGGTAATCAGGGCTTCTTCTCACTCATCTCAAACACAGCAGGCGGCTACTGCTTCTACAAGGACGCACGCCTCCGCCGTATCACCCGTTACCGCTATAACAACGTTCCGATAGATATGGGCGGCCGTTACTTCTACATAAACGACAACGGCACCGTATGGAACCCCGGCTGGTCACCCGTAAAGACTGAGCTTGACGAGTACCAGTGCCGCCACGGTATGGGCTATACCATTATCACAGGTAAGAAGAACGGCTTAAAGGCTGAGGTGACATTCTTCGTTCCCCAGAACTACGACGGCGAGGTACAGCAGGTGGTTCTCACGAACGAGAGCAGCGAGGCTAAGAGCTTCTCCATCTTCTCCATCGCTGAGTGGTGCCTCTGGGACGCGCAGGACGACTGCACGAACTTCCAGAGAAACTTCTCCACAGGTAGAGTAGAGATCGAAGGCTCCACTATCTACCACGTAACAGAATACAGAGACAGACGTAATCACTACGCCTTCTATACTGTAAACGACACTATCGACGGCTACGATACTGACCGTGATTCCTTCCTCGGAAGCATCTACAACGGCTGGGACAACCCCGCTACAGTAAAGGCTGACAAGCCCTCGAACTCGTTTGCGGACGGCTGGTCGCCCGTAGCTTCGCACTATAAGAAGGTAACTCTCGCTCCCGGCGAGTCCAAGACCCTCATCTATATCCTCGGCTATGCTGAGAACCCGCAGGACAAGAAGTTTGCCGCTGAGAAGCCCGCAAACCTCCTCACAAGAGAGACATGGGTGCTCAACAAGGAAAAGGCTTACGCTATGATTGAGAAGTACAACACTCCCGAGAAGGTAGCGGCAGGTCTTGAGGAGCTCCGCAATACATGGAACAATCTCCTTTCGATATTCAAGGTAGACACTCCTGATGACAAGGTTAACAGAATGGTCAACATCTGGAATCAGTATCAGTGTATGGTAACCTTCAACCTCTCACGCTCCGCCTCCTACTTCGAGAGCGGTATCGGCAGAGGTATGGGCTTCCGTGACTCGAATCAGGATATCCTCGGCTTCGTTCACCAGATACCCGAGCGCGCAAGAGAGCGTCTCATCGACATCGCTTCGACTCAGCTCTCCGACGGCGGCTGCTACCACCAGTACCAGCCTCTCACCAAGAAGGGCAATGCCGATATCGGCGGCGACTTCTCTGACGATCCGCTCTGGATGATACTCTCCGTTGCTTCCTACATCAAGGAGACAGGCGACTGGGGCATCCTCGACGCCGATGTTCCCTTCGACGACGACCCGAACGGCAAGCACACAATGCTCGAGCACCTCACAGTATCCTTCTACCACATCGTAAACAACCTCGGACCTCACGGTCTCCCGCTCGCAATGCGTGCTGACTGGAACGACTGTATCAACCTCTCGTGCTTCTCAGACACACCCGGCGAGTCCTTCCAGACATATACAAATCCCAAGTTCAAGGCTGAGGGCGGCTACTCCAAGATAGCCGAGTCCGCTTTCGTTGCAACTCTCTTCACCTACACAGGTCCCGCCTACGTGGGCATTCTCGAGCACCTCGGCAAGGCTGACGAGGCTGCAAAGGCTCAGGCTGAGATAGACAAGATGAAGAAGAACGTTATGGAGTCCGCATTCGACGGCGAGTGGTTCCTCAGAGCCTACGACGCTAACGGCGAGAAAATGGGCTCTCACGAGTGCGAGGAGGGCAAGATATTCATCGAGCCTCAGGGCTTCGCTGTTATGTCCGAGATCGGCAAGGATCAGGGCGCAGACATCAAGACCCTCAACTCCATCGACAAGTACCTCAACTGCGAGTTCGGTCTCGTTCTCAACAACCCCGCATTCACGAAGTACTATATCCAGTACGGCGAGATATCCACATATCCGGGCGGCTACAAGGAGAACGCAGGTATCTTCACCCACAACAACGCATGGATAATCTGTGCAGAGGCTTACGCAGGTCGCGGCGACAAGGCATTCGAGTACTACTCGAAGATAGCTCCCGCATTCACCGAGGAAACCTCCGATATCCACAAGACCGAGCCTTACGTATACGGTCAGATGATCGGCGGTAAGGACGCGAAGAACTTCGGTCAGGGCAAGAACAGCTGGCTGACAGGTACAGCAGCTTGGAATATGGTCGCTATTTCCCAGTACATTCTCGGCGTAAAGCCCGACTTCGACGGTCTCAGCGTTGACCCGTCCATTCCTTCATCGTGGGACGGCTTCAAGGCTACACGTCAGTTCCGCGGTGCTACATACAACATCACAGTCAAGAACCCGAACCACGTTTGCAAGGGCGTTAAGTCCATGACTCTCGACGGCAAGGCTATCGAGGGCTGTGTAGTTCCCGTATGCGACGGCGGCACACACGAGGTAGAGGTAGTTCTCGGCTAATGTGGCTGAACTGAATACAAAAAAGAGGGCTCGTTTGAGCCCTCTTTCTGATTGCAGCCTTTTTATTCTGTAGGGGACGCCGCCCTCGGCGTCCCGCATAGTAGGGGCGGATATTATCCGCCCGCGCTGTTACTCATCATCGTCATCATCATTGTCGATTTCTATATCAATTTCGCTGAAATCCTTTGTTTCTTCATTAGTACTAATATTCGTTTTTTCATAACAAGCGTATTTGTTAATTTTTTTGTTTAATTCGTAAACGTTCTCACACAACTCGCCGAAAGCTGCTAAGACTAAAGAAAGAATCCAACTAATAAAGAAGTTAACTAATCCAAATGAAGTAGCTCCAACCAAAAGTGCGATCCCTGCTTTCTCCGAGTCATATCTGAAAAAAATGAACACAATAAACCACCAAACAATGATGAAACAATAGTAGATACGATTACGATTGTCTCCGATAGTCTTTTGATTTTTTTACCAGCATTATTATACATAGTTTTTCACTCCGTTTTTGTCTGCGAATTATTTCTTGACACAATTATACCACATATGTATTCAAATGTCACCATATGTGTTCAACGATTGCAAAAAAAATCGTATATCATATTATCAGGGGTGATAATATGTATATACCAACGCTTGATTCAGTTATTGTCGGAGAAACCATCGCGGAATTCCGAAAACGAAAGGGCGTATCACAGGAAGTACTGAGCGGTCTCGCTGACATCGGGCGCACGCACCTCAGCGCGATAGAGCGCGGCGAGCGCAAGCCGACGTTAGAAACGCTGTACCGCATATCGACCGCCCTTGACATAAAAATGAGCGACATAGTCGCAGAAATAGAAAAAAAGATAGGCTGAACGCGAAGTTCAGCCCTTGACATTTTCAGATTTTATGCTATAATATAAATAAAGAGGGTACTGCATAGTTTTTAAGCGGAGCGGTTTTCCTCATAAAGATTAGTTGTTAAAGAAACAACCGCCTTATGTGGAAGTGGGGCGGTTATTTCTTTTTATTTGAAAGCTCGATAATAGCTATGATCACTAACATTAAAGTAAGTAGTTCAAGTATTGTCATCGCCCGCTCACCTCATTTCTGAGGCAAGATTAAACCGCCCTACCGCTTGTGCAGTACTCTTACCCTAATTATACCACCCGTTTTGTGTGTTGTCAATGCAAAAGCCGTACTCCCCGAGTACGGCTTTTTCGCGTTATTCCGTCTTTTTCTTGATAGTCCGCTTGACTATATGCTTCAGCCGCTGGCAGGTGTCCTGCGGGAAGTCGGTGATGAAGAGCAGGGCTTGGTCGTGAGCCTGCTCGTGCGGGAGCTTCAAAAACTTGTGGAAGAAGGTGTAGACCTCGTCGAAATTGGCGAATATCGCCGCGACTGTCGCCTCGCCCTCGGGAGTGAGCACCACGCTGTTGCAGAAGTCCTCGTACACGAGCCCCGAATTCGCGAGACACCGCAGCATCTTGCTCACGCTCGGGCGCGATACGCCAAGGTGCCGCGCGATGCTGACGCACTTCACATAGTCGTCGAGCTCCGAGAGCTCCTTTATCGCGACAAGGTATTTTATCTGACCTGCACAGTGTTTCATTTTCTGCTCCTTTACTTGTCAGTGTCGATGAGGTTCCAGTAGCCTTTGAGGTAGATAGCTCCCGAGATTATCGTGAGCACGGCGGATATCCAGATAAGCGCGGGAATGAGCCATATATCGACGATATCGCACATTGCCTGCGGGAAGTCGAAGCTGAAATCGTAGCACGCGCTCAGCCACACGAGCGCGGTGATGATAGCGACCATAGTGAACGCGGTCTTGAGCTTGCCCCATACGCCCGCGGCTACGACAACGCCGCTGTTTGCGGCAAGCAGGCGCAGACCCGATACCATAAATTCTCTCGCACTGATGATGATAAGCGGTATCGCTCCGACCCTGATGTCGGGTATCTCCACGAACACAGCCAGTGCCGCGAGCACGAGCACCTTGTCCGCGAGCGGGTCGAGGAACTTGCCGAAGTTGGTGACGAGGTTGCGGCTTCGGGCTATCTTGCCGTCGAGAGCGTCGGTAATTGACGCGGCGCTGAATATCGCGAGAGCGGCGAGGTAGTGGAAGGGGAACTTCACGTACATACACACGAGGAAGAAAGGTATCAGAAATACCCTCAAAAGCGTCAGCTTATTTGGCAGATTCATTCTGAGATCACCTCTCCGATAAGGTCATAGTCAAGGGTGTCGGTAATGCGTATCTTCACATATTCGCCGACGGACAGCTTCCTCTCGGACGAGAAGAACACCTTTCCGTCGATGTCGGGAGCGTCATTGGCGGTGCGTCCGAAGAAGCACTCGCCGAAGCGGTCGAAGCCCTCAACGACGGCTTCGAGCTCTGCTCCGAGCATTTTCTCGTTATTCTCGGCGCTTATGAGCATCTGCTGCTCCATGATGATGTCGGCGCGGTGAGCCGCTGTCTCGGGCTCTATCTGGTCGGGGAAGTCATAGGACTTCGTGCCCTCCTCGCGCGAATACGCGAAGCAGCCGAGCCTGTCGAAGCGCACGCGCTGCACGAATTCGGCGAGGGCATTGAACTGCTCCTCGGTCTCGGCGGGGAAGCCAGTGATGAGGGTGGTGCGCAGTATCACGTTCGGCACCTTTGCGCGGATATGCTCAAACAGCGCTTCGAGCTGCCGCTCGTCGCCCCAGCGGTTCATTCTCGCGAGGATATCGCCGTCGCAGTGCTGTATCGGTATCTCAAGGTATTTCACCAGCTTGGGCTCGCTCGCGATTGTGTCGAGGAGCTCGTCTGTGATGCGCTCGGGGTAGCAGTAGAGTGTGCGTATCCATTTCAGCCCGTCTATCCTGCAGAGCTCACGCAGGAGCTCAGGCAGCTTCGACTTGCCGTATAAGTCCTCACCGTAGCGGGATGTATCCTGTGCGATGACCACAAGCTCGGTCACGCCGTTGTCCGCGAGACGCTTAGCCTCGGCGAGCACGTCCTCCATGGGCACACTGCGGAACTTTCCGCGTATCTGCGGGATAGCGCAGTATGTACAGCAGTTCGAGCAGCCCTCCGCCACTTTAAGATATGAGAAGAAGGGCAGAGTTGATATTATCCTGTCGCCCGTGAGCTCTGCGTCGAGCTTGGGCGAGAAGCGCAGCACGCGCTCGTCCTTCATCACGCTTTCGAGCACCTCCACGATATCCTTGGTATCGCCGATACCGATGACGGCGTCCGCCTCGGGGAACTGCTCGGCTATCTCGTCCTTATAGCGCTCGACGAGGCAGCCCGTAACGATTATCTTCTTTATCGTGCCTTCCTTTTTGAGCTGTGCGAGCTCAAGGATAGTCTCGATAGCCTCCTCCTTAGCGGGCTGTATGAAGCCGCAGGTATTGACCACCGCAACGTCGGCGAGTCCCGCCTCTGTCACGAGCTCATATCCCTTTTTACGGAGCTTGTATAGCATTCTCTCCGAGTCCACGAGGTTCTTCGAGCACCCGAGAGAGACCATTCCAACTTTGATAGGCATTTGTCATTCCTCCGCCTGTTCGTCAGCGTCCTCGAAGTAATCGCGCACGGCGGCATTTATCTCATCGAAGCCGTAGCCGTAGCGCACGAGAGCGCTTTTCACTTTCTCGATATTCTTCCTGTCACTGCTGTCGGTGAGGAGCCGATAGTGCTTCGTCCGCAGCAGCTCTGCGAGGTTCTCCCCGAACGATTCCCTGTACTGCCCGAGGGCTTCCGCGGCGGTATCCTCGCCGAGCCCCTTTGTGAGCAGCTCTCTTTTTGCCCGTCGGAAGCCGTATCTGCGGCCCTCCACGAGCCTCCGCGCGAGCTTTTCCGCATACCGCGCGTCGTCGATTATCCCCGCCCCCGTGAGCTTTTCGACCACGGCGCGGCAGAGACCTTCATTCTTGTATGTCCCGACGAGCTTTTGGTACATATCCCTCGCCGAGTAGTCACGGTAGTCGAGGCAGTACAGCGCGTACTGGTACGCCCTGCGGAAGTTTGAATCGTAGATTATCTTCCTCAGCTCCGCCTTGTCGAGCTGCGAGCCCTTTTTCAGCCCGTTGTCCGCGATGATGTCGATGTGCAGGTACAGCTTCCGCTCGCCGTCGAGCTCCACCTCATAGGTCGAGCCCTTGTATTTGCTTATCGAGGTAATTTCCATTATTCCTCAGCGGGAGTGAACTCCTCGAAGTCCTCGTCGATGTTGGCGAGGATATCGCTGTTGTCCTCAGCCGCCCCTTCGGACTTAGCAGGCTTTGCGGCAGCAGCCTTTTCGGGCTTTGCCGCAGCCGCGAGCTCGTCCTTGCGGGCGAGTATCTTGTCCTCTATCTCCTTCATAAGCTCGGGGTCGTTCTTGAGGAGCTCCTTGACGTTGTCGCGTCCCTGACCGAGCTTGTTGTCGTTGTAGCTGAACCACGAGCCGCCCTTCTTGATGATGTCGAGCTCTGTCGCGAGGTCGAGCACCTCGCCCGTGCGGGAGATACCCGTGCCGTACATCATATCGAACTCAGCCTCCTTGAAGGGGGGAGCGACCTTGTTCTTGACGACCTTGCAGCGCGTTCTTGCGCCGATTATCTGGCTGCCCTCCTTGATGACCTCGCCCTTTCTCACCTCGATACGCACCGAGGAGTAGAACTTCAGAGCACGACCGCCGGGAGTAGTCTCGGGGTTGCCGTACATAACGCCTATCTTCTCGCGTATCTGGTTGATGAAGATAGCGACGCAGTTGGACTTGGATATCGCCGCAGTGAGCTTTCTCATCGCCTGCGACATAAGTCTCGCGAGCTGACCCACGTGGAGGTCGCCCATATCGCCGTCAATTTCGGCGCGTGTAGTCATAGCCGCAATGGAGTCGAGGACGATTACGTCGATAGCTCCCGAGCGGATAAGAGCCTCCGCGATCTCGAGAGCCTGCTCGCCGCTGTCGGGCTGCGACACGAGGAGGTTGTCGATGTTTACGCCGAGAGCCTGCGCGTATACAGGGTCGAGGGCGTGCTCGACGTCGATGAATGCAGCCTCGCCGCCGTTCTTCTGAGCCTGCGCGATTACGGACAGCGCAACTGTCGTCTTACCCGAGCTCTCGGGACCGTATATCTCGACGATACGTCCGCGCGGGACTCCGCCGATACCGAGTGCCATATCGAGCATCATCGAGCCCGTGGGAATGGCGGCTACGTTGAGGGTCTTGGTCTGACCGAGGCGCATAACAGCGCCCGCGCCGTACTTCTTCTCTATCTGCTTGATAGCGCCGTCGAGAGCGGTCTTCTTGTCCTCTGTTGATGCAGCCTTGACGACTGCGGGTTTCTTAGCGATTTCCTTTTTAGCCATTGTTTTCCTCCGATTTCTGCGCCGTGACCGTGCGGACTATACCTCCGAGGTCGCGGGTGAATTTTATATTTTCAAAGCCGTTTTTGGCAAGAATTTTTCCAACCTCGTCGTGCTGACCCATACCGAACTCGAAGCAGATAAAGCCGCCGCTTCTCAGGGACTTTTTCCACAGCGGAGTCAGCGCCCTGTAGAAATCGAGACCGTCGTCTCCGCCCGCGAGAGCCATAGACGGCTCGCGTCCGACCTCCGCCTGCAGGTCGTTCATCTCGTCTGCGGTGAGGTACGGCGGATTGCTCACTACGATATCGAGTCCGCGCAGTCTCGCGGCAGTTGTCTCCGCGAGCACATCGCCCTCGATTATTTCAACAGCCGCCTCATTGAGAGCCGCATTCTGCCGCAGATAGGGCAGAGCCTCCTGCGAGAGCTCGACAGCGCTCACCTCAGCGAGCGGGAGCTCCTTTTTCAGCGTGACCGCTATACAGCCGCTGCCCGCGCAGAGGTCTGCTATCTTCGGTGAGGTCAGACCGTTCCCGCGGCAGAGCTGAATAACATTGTCAACGAGAGTTTCCGTATCGGGGCGGGGAATAAGCACACCCGCGCCCACCTTGAACGGGTAGCCGTAGAATTCCCACTGCCCGAGTATGTACTGCAGCGGCTCGCCGCTGATACGGCGCTCCGTCATCGCGTTTATCATTGCCTCTGCGTCTGCGGGGACGGCTTCGAGCGGCGAGAACAGGGGATTCCTGTCGCCGAGGCAGTCCTGGAATATGCACAGCGTATCGAACCGCGCGTCGGGATTCCCCGCCGCCTCGAGCGCCGCTTGGCACTCTCTGAACAATTCGCTCCTGCTTACCATTTGTCCTCCGTTTTGTCCTCGGGGATACACGGCGTGAGAGCGGCAATTGCTATCTCTATCATACTGTCGTCGGGCTCGCGGGTGGTAATGCGCTGCATAGCCAGTCCGGGAGCAGAAAGTATCCTCGTGAAGATGTTGTCGTGGTTGCCCGCAAGGCGTATGAACTCATACGAAATGCCGACAACGAAGGGCAGCGCTCCGAAGCTTATGAGCGTTCTCTGCCACCACAGCAGACCCTTGGGCACGAAGCACATCACGAATATGCCCACGAGCAGAACGATGAAGATGAAGCTCGTACCGCATCTCTTATGGAAGCGCGTCTGTTTTCGGATATTCTCGACCGTGAGCGGGAGCTCCGCCTCGTGGCAGGCGATGGTCTTGTGCTCTGCGCCGTGGTACATATACTGGCGCTTGATGTCCTTCATCAGCCCGATGATGAACATATAGCTGACGAATATCGCTATCTTGACGATACCCTCCAGCACCGACTGCAATATATGGTGCTGCCCGATATCGGGGATAAGTCCCACGAGGAATTTCGGCAGAGCCACGAAGAGCACCACCGCGAGGACAACGCCGAATATGCCGCCGAGGGTCATTATCGCGTCGGTGACGCCGCCCGACTTCTCCTCCTTCTTCTTTGCGGGAGCCGTATCAGCCTCCGCAAAGGGAGCGCCCTCGGGCTTTTTTTCGTCCTCCTCGTCCTCGGTCATCTGCTTCTCGGCGGACTTCATCGTGTACTTGTAGCCCCTGATGAGTGAGCTCACGAAGTTGAAGCAGCCTCTCACGAGCGGCACCTTCTTGTACCACGGAGCAGACCTGCCGTTGTTCTCGTCCCACGTTTCGAGGTCGATAGTGCCGTCGGGAAGGCGGCACGCCATAGCGCCCTTATGCGGACCGAGCATCATTATGCCCTCGACGAGCGCCTGACCGCCTATCTTCGATTTGAATTTTTCCTGTGAATTGCTCTTACTCATAATGTACCGCGGGGAAACATTCCCCGACGCTCCTGTCAGTTATTGTTCGCCTTTACGGCGGGGAGGGATATAGTCACCGTAGTGCCCTTGCCCTCGCCCTCGCTGGCGATATCCATAGTACCGCCGTGCATGGCGATTATCTCGTCCGCGACCGCAAGCCCGATACCCGAGCCGCGGCGCGTGTGGTTAGCCTTGTAGAATTTCGTCTTTACCCTTGCGAGGTCGGACTCCTTGATACCGCAGCCCGTATCGGCGACGGAAACGATGACCTTCCCGTCCTTCTCGCAAGCCTTTATCGTGACGGTATCCCCGGGAGAGGAATACTTCACGGCGTTGTCGATGATATTGATGAAGACCTGACGTATGCGGTTCTTGTCGCCGTACACGAAGGGCAGCATCTCGGGCTCGTCGTAGATTATCTCTATCTGCTCGCGCCTTGCCTTGTCGCTGTATATTAGCACAGCGTCCCCGAGCTCGGCGAGGATATCCATATTCGCGTTTATCAGCGTGAAGTGACCGTTCTGCATACGCGAGAAGTCGAGGAGCTCCTCTACCATCTGCGACAGGCGCTCGGTCTCGGTGACGATTACGCCGACGCCCTTTTTCATAGTATCGGGGTTCTCGCCGCCGTCCACCATGAGCGTTTCCGCCCAGCCCTTGATAGCGGTGAGCGGCGTTCGCAGCTCGTGCGACACCGAGGATATGAACTCATTCTTCATCGCCTCGGCGGACGACAGCTCGTCAGCCATATGGTTGATGGAGGTACACAGCTCGCCTATCTCGTCGTCGCTGTTATTGGCGATACGCACCGAGAAGTCGCCCTTTGCGAACTTGCTGGTGATACCGCTTATCTGTCTTATCGGTCTGACGATAGAGCCCGCGAAGTACAGACCCGTAACGACGATGATGAGGATTATCACGGTGCATATGACCGTGACGAGCAGTATATACCCTCTTATGGTATTGTCTATCTCGGTCAGCGACGTGACCATACGCACGGCGCTGTATTCGCTGTTGAAGGACGATACCGGCGCGGACACCGCGAGTATCTTCTCGCCGCCCGCAAGTCTGCCCGTATAGCTTCCCTCGCCTTTTTCCATAGCCTCCTCGTAGTCGGGCATAACGGTGTCGGCGTCGGGCGAGAAGCCCGAGGACGTGAGCACTACTCTGCCCTTCGCGTTGACAGCCATAAGCTCTATCTTGTCCTTCTCGTTGAAGGTCTCGAGCATATTTCTCATCTCCGCGGAGAAGTTGGCGGAGCTGTCCTGCGAGTGTATGCTCAGCACGCTTGTTACGGCATTGAGCTTGGATACGAGGTACTGCTTTGCCGAGTTGTAGAAATAGCTCTGTATCGCGTAGATAACGACCATTTCGATGACCAGCAGGGCGAGCACGATAACGCCGAGGTTATTGAAGAGCCAGCGCTTGGTGATACTTTTTTTAGCCATTACTGTGAATCATTCCACTTGTATCCGTAGCCCCATATCGTGATGATGTACTTGGGATTCGAGGGCTCTTCCTCTATCTTCATACGGATACGCCTGATATTTACGTCAACTATCTTATCGTCGCCGTAGTAGCTCTCGCCCCAGATGTGGTTGAGTATGCTTGCACGGTCGAGCGCGGTGTTCTTGTTGTTCATAAAGTATTCGAGTATCTGATACTCCACCTGTGTGAGCTCAATGGGAGCGCCGTCCTTGGTGACGGTGCGGCTCTTGAGATTGAGCACGAAGGGACCCGACTCGATGACGGACTGCTTCTCGTTCTTGATGAAGCTCATACATACGCGGCGGTAGATAGCGTCAACGCGGGCGGTGAGCTCCGAGGGCGAGAAGGGCTTGGTGATATAGTCGTCGGCGCCTATCATAAGACCGCTGACCTTGTCCATTTCCTGAGTCCTTGCAGTGAGCATAATGATACCGATGGTCGAGCTCTTCTCGCGTATCTTCTTGCAGACGGTAAAGCCGTCGATACCCGGCATCATAATGTCGAGGAGAACGATATCGAAGTTGCCGTGCTCAGCCTCGAAGGTCTTGAGCGCCGCCTCGCCGCAGTTGACGTCCACTACGTCGTAGCCCGCGCGCTTGAGGTTGATGACGACGAATTCGCGTATCGTATCCTCGTCCTCACAGATGAGTATTCTTTTCATTTATTTCACTCCTTGCCACATCTTTTGCAGCGGCGCAGCCGTGCGCCCGTTTATCTTAGCTCTTAGCTCTGAGCTCTCATTCAATATAGCTGAACCCTATCGCCACATCGCCCGAGGTGACGGACAAGCCGTCCCTGCTGACGTCCGACTGCGGTATCAGCGCAAGGTAGGCGGAATCGCCCTTGGTATGCAGGAGCATATATCCCGCAGATATCCTGTCATCGCGCGAGACGGGGTCCTCGGCGCAGTATATGCGCAGGAGCTCGCGCCCCACGGTTTTATCCTCATATGCGCAGAAGACTATCTCATCGTTGATGGCGTCTCGCCTGACGGAGACCTTATCGCGCCACTTATCGGGGAACACGAACACATAGCCCTCGCCGATGCTGTAGTAGGACGAATACTTGCGGTCGAGGCTTCCGCCCGAATTTATGCACATCCAGTTGGTGAGCTTTATCTGCTCAGCCTCAGGCGCGTCGTCATAGCCGGGGGATATGACCTGCACGGGTATCTCGAGCACGCCGTCGCTGTCGATGTCGTAGGAGCTGCACCCCGACGGGCGAACAGTCGAATACGACACCTCCGAGGCACCGAAGACCTTTTTCAGTCCTGAATCGTCCATAGCGATGACGTCGGTCTGGATGAAGCCCGTACCCGACGCCGCGTCGATGTACAGACCCGTTCTGCCGTCGGGGAGCCTGCCGTAGCTGAGGCTGTCGAACTCGGTGAACGAGCCGTTGAGCTCGCAGAGGTACTGGTGGTACTTGCCCTCGGTGTCGAGCTTGTAGACCTCGGCGGTCGCCTTTGCGTTATTGACCGAGCCCGACAGCACGAGGAAATCGTTCGTACCGTCACTGTCGAGGTCGGTGATGTCTATGAAGGAATACGACTCCGAGAACGTGGGAGTGATACTCTCCGTTCCGCTGTCGTAGTTGTAAACGGTAACGTTCTTCTCGGAGCGGTTGATGAGGCTGCTTCCGATGATGAGGTTCACGCGCTCGTTGGTGCCGAGCTGCGATATCATTACCTTTTCTATCTCCGAGCCTGCCGCGGCGGTATCGCAGACCGACCGCCACTTCCCGCCGTCCTGGTCGAGGACGTTGATACGGAGCGTGCGCTCGTCAACGCCGAGACCGTTCCTCTCGTAGAACACGACAGCCTCGTCGGTGCCGTCGCTGTCGATGTCCTCGATGATGAAGGCGGAGAGGTACTTGCCCGAGCGCGGATATTTCAGCCTTATGCCCGAGCCCGTGGCGTCGGTGAGGGCGCTGTATATCTGCTCCTGCTCTATGCTCTGCTTTGGCGGAGCGAGCAGGTTGTCGATACTCGTACCGAAGGTACAGCCCGTAAGCAGAACCGAAGCCGCGGAGACTGCCGCGGCGACGGATACCAAGCGTATAGCTTTCACGGGATTATTCGCGCTCTTCGAGCTTTACGTACTCGTGCTCCTTGGCGATAGCCTTATATGCGGGACGTATCAGCCTGTTGCCCGTGAGCATCTCCTCCATACGGTGAGCCGCCCAGCCAGCCATTCTCGCAACGGCGAACAGCGGCGTGAAGAGCTCGTCGGGTATGCCGAGCATACGGTAAACAAGACCCGAGTACATATCCACGTTTGCGCACATAGTCTTTGTCGAGCCCTTTACCTCGAGGAATATCTCGGGAGTGAGGCGCTCGATAGTTTCAAGGAGCTTGAATTCGGCTTCTATCTCCCTGCCCTTTGCAAGCTCGAAAGCCTTCTTCTTGAGGATGATGGCACGCGGGTCGGAGATGGTGTATACGGCGTGACCCATACCGTAGATGAGTCCCGAGCCGTCGTTGGTCTCCTTGCGGAGGGTGCGGCGCATATAGTCAGCTACCTCGCCCTCGTTGTCCCAGTGCTTGATATTCTCCTTGAAGTTGTCGAGCATATTTATGACCTTGATGTTGGCGCCGCCGTGACGGGGTCCCTTCAGCGAGCATATCGCCGACGAGTAAGCCGAGTAGGGGTCGGTGCCCGAGGAGGTGAGAACGCGGCAGGTGAAGGTCGAGTTATTGCCGCCGCCGTGCTCAGCCTGAAGCATCAGGAGAGTATCGAGCATCTGCGCCTCCACCTTGGAGTAGCTTCTGTCGGGGCGCAGGAGCGAGAGAATGCACTGGGCTGTATTCTCCTCGTAGTTTATGGGGTGCATTATCATGCTTGCGTTGTCGAAAACGCGGCGCTTCACCTGGTATGCGTTTGCCATTATGACAGGGAGCTTCGAGATGAGGCTGACAGCCGTTCTCATTTCGCTCTCGATGCCCTTGTTCTCGCACTCGTCGTCGTAGGAGTACAGCGCCAGCACGGAACGCGCGAGCTTGTTCATAATATTCTTGGACGGAGCCTTGAGTATCATATCCTCGACGAAGCCTGTAGGCAGGTCGCGCTTGAGTGACAGATACGTGCTGAAATTCTGGAGCTCCTTGGGATTCGGCAGATGACCGAAGAGGAGGAGGAAGGTAGTCTCCTCGAAGCCGAAGCGGTCCTCCGCCTCAACGTTTGCGACGAGGTCGTTTATATTATAGCCGCGGTATATGAGCTGACCGGGGATAGGCTCGCGCTCGCCCTCGTTCATTATGTAGCCGTGAACGTTGCATATCTTGGTGATGCCCGCAACGACACCTGTGCCGTCGCTGTTGCGGAGACCGCGCTTCACGTGGTATTTTTCATAGAGGTTGGGCTCTATGGTGGAATTTTCCTTTAATTCTTTGCATAAACCTGTAATATTAGCGCCTGAGATGAAAGACGGCATAGTATCACACTCCTAAATATATTCATTATTAATTATACACCATATGGAGCGTGATGTCAAATCTTTTTTCAAGGGCGCTGCCCTTGACCCGCTGGGGCGGCTGAACAGCCCGTCCCCTCTGTCAGCTTCGCTGACATCTCCCCACACTGTGGGGAGTCACCCCGCCCCCCTAACTACGAGCCCGCTCGCAAGCTCGCTCACTCTGTACAAACGGCGTAGTCTGCTTTCGGAGGGTAGCAATGTGTAGGGGCGGCGTCCCGCCGCCCGCATTTAACGAAACGACCACATAATATCGCCCCCGCCCCTCACCCGACGCCCCGCCTGACACAATTTGTAGGGACGCCCATTGGGCGTCCGTCTATATACCGCCAAACCACCTGAAACCGCTTGTAGGGGGCGGCGTCCCGCCGCCCGCCATTAACGGAACGACCACATAATATCGCCCCGCCCCTCACCTGACGCCCCGCCTGACACAATTTGTAGGGACGCCCATTGGGCGTCCGTCTATATACCGCCAAACCACCTGAAACCGCTTGTAGGGGCGGCGTCCTCGACGTCCCGCAAATCTCAAATCACAAAAAGGAGAAAAACGATGAAAAAATACGTATTTTCCGCACTTATCCTCAGTCTTGTAATAACCGCCGTACCCGCACTGCCCGTCTGCTTCGGCGGACGAGCCGCCTCGCCCGCTGAGAGCGAGGCATACATACCCGAAGCCGAAATATCGGGCGATACAGCGCTTTCATCCGAGCCGTACAAGGTGCTCGACATCACCACGGGCAAGGTGCTGATAGTGCCCGTGCGCGAGTACGTGATAGGGGCGGTGTGCGCGGAAATGCCCGCCAACTTTGGTGCGGAGGCGTTAAAGGCGCAGGCGGTGGCGGCTCACACCTACGCCGAGCGCCAGCGCACGCTTGCCCGCCGTGAGCCCCGCACGGAGCTCTGCGGGGCTGACTTCTCGAACGACACCTCGAAGTATCAGGGCTACCTCACCGACGCCGAGATACGCGCGAATTTTGGCGAAAACTACGATGAATACTACCGCAGGATAAGCGCGGCGGCGGACGAGGTGCTCGACTACGTGATAACCTACGGCGACGAGCCGATAATCGCGGCATTCCACTCGATGTCGTCAGGCAGAACCGAGAGCGCCGAGAACGCGTGGGGAGCTCCCGTGGACTACCTCGTCCCCGTGGACAGCGAGTCCGACACGAAAGCCCCGAAGTACGAGGAGACGGTGCGTATCGGCAGGGAGGAGCTCCGCGAAAAGCTTGAAGCCTCATTCAGCGGCATACAGCTCGGAGAGGATATGACGAAATGGCTTACAGTTGCGGAGATATCGCCCTCGGGCACGGTGCTGACCGCCCGTGTCGGCGACCGCACTGTCACGGGTAACGACATACGCACGGCACTCGGACTGCGCTCCGCCGACTTCGACGTCACATACGATGACGAGCAGGCAGTTATAACGACCCGCGGCTTCGGACACGGCGTGGGTATGAGCCAGTACGGCGCGAACGCGATGGCTTCGGCGGGGAGCACATGGCGCGAGATACTCGCCCACTACTACCCGAACTGCAATATTGAGGAAGTCGGTGTCTGACGCCGAAAAAGGGCATAGGGAGCTCCCCCTATGCCCTTTCCGTTATCGGGTGGTCGTCATTCCTGTGGTCGCTGTGGAGGCATGGGTCGTACTGCCGTCGAGCCCGTCGATGACGTCCTTTGCGGCATCGCCTGCGCCGTTGATGATGTCATTTGCCGCACTGCCCGCACCGCCGACGATGTCCTCGCCCGCGTTTTTCGCACCGTCCACGGCGTCGTGGGCGTGCTCCTCAACGGTGTCGCCGTCAGCTCTCCCGTAGTCGTGATTCTCGTAGTAAGAGCCGTCGTTTCGGGAGTTATCCCTGTCGGCTCCGCAGCCTGTGAGGACGCAGGTCATCATCAAAAAAACGGAGCTTATTGCTAAAATCTTTTTCATACAAATCATATCCTTTACAAATACTTATTGCGGACAAACTTTCCACAATACATTTTTATTCTTTACACGTTTTCCCCGTTTATCCACATAGTTTTCAACTTTTTCGGGCTGTAAAATACTGTATTTTACGTGCTTGTTCACACTTTCCACAACGATTTCAACAGCTAAAGTGCGGAATCAACCTCTCATTCAACAGACTGTTGAAAACTTTTCGACTTGTCAAAATACGATTTTTCGCACTATATTGCTCTGATTGCAGGGACGCCCATCGGGCGTCCGTTTAACGAAAAAAACTACCCAAAACACTATGTAGGGGCGGCGTCCTGCCGCCCGCTCCGTACCGCCAAAAAAGAGGACCGAAAATCGGTCCTCTCTGTCTTTATAATCCTGCGGAGTAGCTGTACACCTTCACGCCGTCACAGTCGAGATCGGCTTCGCCTGTGACAGTGACACTGTTCCCGTCGTAGCCGAGCGGGACGGTGATGATCGACGGGCTGCCGAGTCTCTTATCATTTCTCGTCACAATATAGCCCTTGGCGCTCTGAAATATGACATCGCGCTCTACGAGCACCGTGTCATTATCGAGAAGTAGCGTCGTGTTGGTGTAATAGTCCTCGCTGAAAATGCCGATGATGTCCTTGTTATCGGTGTAGCTGCCGATATTGCGCTTGGTCAGGCTGTCGTCAGTGCTTATCCTGCCGCTGTCGGCAAGCCCGAACGTAAAGCCCGCAATTCTCAGAACGTCCGCTTTTTCACTGTCGGTGTAGGTATCATACACTGCCGAGCAGCCGCTCAGCAGCAGAGCCGCAAGCACTCCGACAGCTAAAACTATAGCTTTTTTCATATTTGATACAAGTGTGTTCCGCGGAGGGAGCTTCCGTTTCGGGAAAGCTTTGCCGCGAAACCGCCCGCGGGGGCTCCCCGCTTATTCTATGTCGCCGTGATGAGCCTGTAAGGACTTGACCTCAAGGCACTTGTTGAGCTTCTTAGCCTTGATACCCTCAACGCTCGCCTTAGCCGCCGCCATCGTGGTGATGTAGCTTACGCGGTGCTTGATAGCAGCCTTGCGGATATAGCTGTCGTCGTAGATGCTGGTCTTGCCTGCGGGAGTATTGATAATGAGCTGTATCTCGCCGTTTGCTATCTCGTCGGCGATGTTCGGACGTCCCTCGTATATCTTGAAGATACGCTTGCAGGGAATGCCCGCTTCCTTTATCATCTCGTAGCTCTTGCCTGTTGCGAGGATATTGAAGCCTATCTCGTGGAAGCCCTTCGCAATTTCGAGGAGCTCGGGCTTATCGCGCTCGCATACCGAGAGGAGAACCGTGCCCTCCTCGGGGAGCGGGTTCTTTGTAGCCTCCTGAGCCTTGTAGTAAGCCTCGCCGAAGGACTTCGCGATACCGAGGACTTCGCCCGTGGAGCGCATCTCGGGTCCGAGGACGGGGTCAACCTCCTGGAACATATTGAACGGGAAAACGGCTTCCTTTACGCCGTAGTGGTTTATCTTGCGGTCCTTGAGCTCAGGCACGGGTGAGGGTCTGCCTGTGATAGAGGACGTGATGATGTCGGTAGCTATCTTGACCATATTTATGTCGCATACCTTGGATACGAGCGGAACTGTACGCGAAGCACGGGGATTAGCCTCGAGCACGTAGACAGTGTCGCCCTCGATAGCGTACTGCATATTCATAAGACCGCATACGTTCATCTCTACCGCTATCTTCTTGGTGTACTCCTTGATAGTAGCGACCTGCTTCTCCGTGAGGTTCTTCGACGGGAGAATGCAAGCCGAGTCGCCCGAGTGTACGCCTGCGAGCTCGATGTGCTCCATAACAGCGGGCACGAAGCAGTGTGTGCCGTCGGAGATAGCGTCAGCCTCGCACTCTGTAGCGTGGTTGAGGAAGCGGTCGATGAGGATGGGTCTGTCGGGAGTTACGCCTACAGCCGCGTCCATATACACCTTCATCATCTCGTCGTCGTGGACAATTTCCATTCCGCGTCCGCCGAGAACGTAGGAGGGACGGACCATTACAGGGTAGCCGATACGGTTTGCTATCTCGATAGCCTCGTCGGCGTTTACAGCCATGCCAGCCTCGGGCATGGGTATGCCGAGCTTGTCCATCATAGCGCGGAAGTGGTCGCGATCCTCAGCGAGGTCGATAGTCTCGGGAGTAGTACCGAGGATATTCACGCCGTACTTCTTGAGGTCGCTCGCAAGGTTGAGCGGCGTCTGACCGCCGAACTGCGCGATAACGCCGACGGGCTTCTCCTTCTCGTGGATGGAGAGCACGTCCTCAAGGGTGAGGGGCTCGAAGTAGAGCTTATCGGATGTATCATAGTCTGTGGAAACAGTCTCGGGGTTGCAGTTTACGATAATGGACTCGAAGCCGAGCTTTTTCAGCGCGAGAGCCGCGTGAACGCAGCAGTAGTCGAACTCGATGCCCTGACCGATACGGTTGGGACCGCCGCCGAGGATCATTATCTTGGGCTTGTCGGTATTGACGGGGCTCTTGTCCTCGTCGAGGTGGTAGGTCGAGTAGTAGTAAGCCGCATTCTGCGTACCGCTTACGTGAACGCCCTCCCACGCCTCCTTGATACCGAAGCCGATACGCGCGTTGCGTATCTCCTCCTCTGTAACTTCGAGGAGCGAGCTGAGGTAGCGGTCGCTGAAGCCGTCGAGCTTAGCCTGCTTCAGAACGTCCTTAGCGGGAACTGCACCCTTGTTCGCGAGGAGAGCCTCCTCCTCGTCTACGAGCTCCTTCATCTGCTCGATGAAATACTTCTTTATCTTGGTCAGCTCGTGGAGCTCGTCCACTGTAGCTCCCTTGCGGAGAGCCTCGTACATAACGAACTGTCTCTCGCTGGTGGGGTATTTGAGCTCGTTGAGGAGCTGCTCCTTTGTCATCTCGTGGAAATTCTTGGCAAAGCCGAGACCGTATCTGTCCTTTTCGAGCGAGCGGATAGCCTTCTGGAAAGCCTCCTTGTAGGTCTTGCCTATGCTCATTACCTCGCCGACAGCTCTCATCTGAGTGCCGAGCTTGTCCTCAGCGCCCTTGAACTTCTCGAACGCCCAGCGAGCGAACTTGATAACGATGTAGTCGCCGTCGGGAACGTACTTGTCAAGAGTGCCGTACTTGCCGCAGGGTATCTCGTCGAGGGTAAGACCGCAGGCGAGCATAGCCGATACGAGAGCTATCGGGAAGCCCGTAGCCTTTGAAGCGAGCGCGGAGGAGCGCGATGTACGGGGGTTTATCTCGATAACGACGATACGTCCTGTCTCGGGGTCGCGTGCGAACTGGCAGTTGCAGCCGCCGATAACCTGTATCGACTCAATAATGCGGTAGGACATCTCCTGAAGCTCCTTCTGGACGTCCTCGGGGATAGTCAGCATAGGAGCGGAGCAGAACGAATCGCCCGTGTGTACGCCGATGGGGTCTATATTCTCAATGAAGCAAACGGTTATCTTGTTGTTGTTGGCGTCGCGGACTACCTCGAGCTCGAGCTCCTCCCAGCCGAAGATACACTCCTCGACGAGTACCTGTCCTACGAGTGAAGCCTGCAAGCCGCGTGCGCATACTACCTTGAGCTCGTCAACGTTGTATACCATGCCGCCGCCTGCGCCGCCCATAGTGTAAGCGGGGCGGAGAACTACAGGATATTTCAGCTTTTCGGCTATCTTCACAGCCTCGTCAACGGAATAGGCGACCTCGCTCTTGGGCATACCGATACCGAGAGCGCTCATGGCGTTCTTGAACTCGATACGGTCCTCGCCGCGCTCGATAGCGTCTACCTGTACGCCTATTACCTGTACGCCGTACTTCTTGAGCACGCCCGCCTTGTCGAGCTCGGAGCAGAGGTTAAGACCCGACTGACCGCCGAGGTTGGGGAGCAGAGCGTCGGGACGCTCCTTCTCGATTATCTGGGTAAGTCTTGCGAGGTTGAGAGGCTCGATGTAGGTGATATCGGCAACATCGGGGTCTGTCATAATGGTAGCGGGGTTAGAGTTTACAAGAACTATCTCATAGCCCAGATTTCTCAGAGCCTTACACGCCTGAGTACCCGAGTAGTCGAACTCGCAGGCCTGTCCGATGATGATAGGACCCGAGCCGATGATCATGATCTTGTTTATATCCTGTTTTTTGGGCATAGTGTTCTCCTCACCCGTGCATTGATATGCACGACATAGATTTACCATTTGTCATGGCATAAATTCTTACCTTATATCATATCATATTTCCCGTCAAAATGCAAGAAAAAATCCGCGCGAGATTTCCGCGGATTTTGTTGAATTTGATGTATGCTCCCAAGGGCTCTGCCCTTGACCCGCCAGAGACGCTGTCTCTGGACTCTGCCGGGGCGCCGCCCCGGACCCTGCAAAGGGGCATAGCCCCTTTGAACCCAACTTCGTTGCCGCTCGCAAGCTCGCTCACTCTCAACAAACGGCTCAGTCTGCTTTCGGCGGAAAGCAATAAAAAAGCGGCTCAGCATAACTGAACCGCTTTGGTGGACTTGAAGGGGATCGAACCCTCGACCTCTGCGTTGCGAACGCAGCGCTCTCCCAACTGAGCTACAAGCCCGTGTCCGAGAGATATTATATCACATTCTCCGTCGGCTGTCAAGACACAATTTTTGTACAGGCTGAGTTCTGAGCTCTGAGTTCTCGCACTTGTATTTTTCCCCCGTCTGTGTTATAATGTAAGACACGGATAAAAATACTGGAGAATCAACAATGAACAAATATAAAAAGCTCGCGATGAATACGGGCGTATTCGCGATAGGCAGCTTCGGCTCGAAGATACTGGTCATACTGCTGACGCGTCTGTATTCCACCCATATAGACCCCGACAGCACCGCGATAAAGGAGCTCCTTGAGCCCACGGCGCTGTTTTTGCAGCCTATATTCACGTTCGCACTGCAGGAGTACCTGATACGCTTCGGACTTGACAAGAGCTACGACAAGCGCGAGGTATTCACCACCTCGGCAGTGATAACCATTGCGGGTATGCTGCTGATGGCGCTGTGTGTGCCGATACTGAGCCTTATCCCCGCAATGAGCTACCTGCGCGGCTACGTGATACTGCTGACGGTCTACGTCACCACGTCGTCAATACGAATGCTGTGTCAGCAGTTCGTGCGCTCGCGCGATATGGTCAAGCTCTTCTCGCTCGACGGCATACTCGCCACGCTGACGCTCTTCCTGTTCAATCTGCTGTTCATAGCGGGCTTCCACTGGGGAGTCGCGGGCTTTATGCTCGCGGTCATACTCTCCGACCTGCTATCGTCTGTATTCCTCTTTATCGTGGCAGACCTCGGCAGATTCGCTCGTCCGCAGTATTTCAACGCCGAGCTCGGCAAGGAAATGATGAAGTTTGCCGCTCCGATGATACCCACCATTGTAATGTGGACGATAACGAGCCTCTCCGACCGTCTTTTCATCGAGAATATGAAGAGCGACCGCGTGCAGCTCGGCAAGGTGCCCGTCACGCTGTACAGCTACGCGAACCGTATCCCGAACCTGCTTTCAATGGTATCGACGATATTCTATCAGGCGTGGAATATGTCCGCGATAAGCGAGAACGAATCCGCCGACAAGAGCGAATTCTACGGCAAGGTCTACAACGCCTACGAGGCGATACTCTTCATTGCGGCGGCGGGACTTCTGCTTGTAATCAAGCCTGTTACGGGCTTCCTTGTCACGTCCTCGACCTACAAGGTATATGAAAGCGTTTATCTCTACACGCCGATACTCGTCTCAGCCGTGGTATTTATGTCGCTGAACCAGTTCCTCGGCAGTATCTACTCCGCGACCAAGCACACAAAGAACAGCTTCTGGACAGCTCTTGCAGCGTGCTCGGTGAACATCGTGCTCAACTTCGCGCTCATTCCCGAATGGGGAATACAGGGCGCTTCGATAGCGACCTTCCTGAGCTACTACGTGTGCTTCTGGGCGCGAATAATCGACGCGAGGTACTACGTGCCGTTCAAGTTCAGCGCAGGACGCTCGCTGCTGAACACGACTATCCTGTTCATTATGGCGTGGGACATCATCGCCGCACCGAAGCTGTGGGTACTGTGGCTCATCGCACTGTGCACCATGACTGTCATACTCAACTACAAAGCACTGCTTCTCACGGCAAACAAGCTGCTGAGGAGACGATAAAGGAGGAAATATTATGTCAACACCACACAACAGCGCCAATAAAGGCGACATCGCAAAGACCGTCCTTATGCCCGGCGACCCGCTGAGAGCCAGGTTCATCGCCGAGAATTACCTCACCGACGCCGTCTGCTACAACGAGGTGCGCGGAATGCTCGGCTACACGGGCACATACAAGGGTTTGCCGATATCGGTGCAGGGCAGCGGTATGGGTATGCCGTCCATCGGTATCTACACATGGGAGCTCTTCAACGAGTACGACGTCGAGAACATAATCCGCGTAGGCACATCGGGAGCTATCGACGAGCACGTTGAGCTCCGCGACGTCATCATCGCTATGAGTGCCTGCACTGATTCGAACTACGGCGACCAGTTCGGACTTCCGGGAAAGTATGCGCCGACGGCATCGTGGAAGCTCCTCTCTGCGGCGGTAAAGGCAGCAGAGGCGAAGGGAAGCCGTTTCCGCGTGGGAAGCATACTTTCGAGCGACAAGTTCTACGACGACGCGAACAGCCTTGCGATATGGCAGAAGATGGGCGTGCTGGCGGTTGAGATGGAGTCGGCGGCGCTGTATATGAACGCCGCACGCGCGGGCAAGAACGCACTGTGTATCACGACAGTTTCCGACTGCCCTCTCCGCGGACTTTCGACCACTCCCGAGGAGAGGCAGACCACATTCCGCGATATGATGGAGATAGCGCTCGAAGCGGCGATAACACTGTAAAACGCAACAGGGACGATGATTACATCGTCCCTCTTTTTTGCGGGGCTCTGCAAGAGCACTGACTTTTGTGGGACGCTGTCCCACACCCTGCCAAAGGGCACAGCCCTTTGGAATCCAACTACGAGCCCGCTCGTAAACTCGCTCACTCTCTACAAAAGTCTCAGTCTGCTTTCGGCGGGTAACAATCGCGGGAAAAGACTTCCGCCGCAAATATTTATGACGCGAATCCGAAAGTTTCGCTCAAGCCTTTTCAAAGGCTTGCGGGGTGTGGGGCAGAGCCCCACAAAAGCCGAAGGGCGCTCTGCAAGGGGATGAATTCAAAAACAGTCCAGTGGACTGTTTTTGAAGAT
>Ga0129307_1000505_pt1 | contig 60161 bp, 52 predicted proteins | sample P1105metagenome_FD_94437 | JGI IMG/M metagenome (GOLD analysis project Ga0129307, IMG submission 94437) | Capybara group fecal microbial communities from Wisconsin, USA - P1105 metagenome | ecosystem: Host-associated > Mammals > Digestive system > Large intestine > Fecal | place: USA: Wisconsin... | reverse complement strand
CTGTTGACATACTCGAAAATAGTTGGTATATATAATCATAGGGCGAATAGCTCGAAATCGGAGCTCTCCGCCCTAAAAATTATCATAGAAGATTCAATTTACAGAAATAAATTCACACACTCAAAAGAAACCATAAACGCTCCAAAGGTGCTCTCTTACACTTCCTCGTTCTCTTCAATCCTGCAAAAATTCAGGTAAACTACTACAAAGCCACCGCATATACTATATCCTCCAAGGCTTGCCAAATCCTCAAGCCGGTATACCAAATGCTGGCACTGACTAGAACACTACCAAGGAGAATACTTGTTGTCATTCCGCATTTTCTTCGTCTTTTTCATGTTTTTCCTTATCATACCTCTTAAGATTATAAGTACAGATTAATGTTCCAAATACGCCAACGGTCAACCCTATCAGTATCGGATTCACCTGTAACCATGCCGAAAGACACCCTGTGGAAAAAGCTGCCAAAAAAACATCCCATAAAACATCATGCTTTGCTCTCATTTCTTCATCCTTTATAACGCTTTAAAAAATAAAACATCATATTTCCTTTCCTTTTTATTGCATTATGACTTTACCATACATTCAATCAGTTGGCTTTTCAAAGCCTCCCACAATTCAACTTTTTAGGTGCACATTACCATGAACTATTGCTCTCCCAAAATAGTCAAACCATTCTAGTAACATTTTGTATTTAAATACGCGCTCATTCTAACCCCCTTCCCCTCTTTTGTAAACTACAAAACCATGTCCAAAAAAAATTTATTTTTCGACATGGTTTTGTAGTTTACATTTCTATTCTTCTGCTTTACAATAACGCCGTTGAAAAAAATAAAGGGGGAAACCGAATCATGCATTCAAAATTCAAATCAAAGTTATTTATCATTCTGCTATGGAGCCTAATCATCGGCAGTGCAGCCGGAGTTACCGCCACTACTGCGCAATTGCTTCATCCTGACGCTACAACAGTATGCGAATCTCCTAGCGACCGAGATCCGGAACCAAACGGTTTACATGAGGTCTATTTTTCCTCAGCGATTCTATCTGCATAGAATTGTTCATCTTTTGTCTTCCTACTTAACTGTGCAAGAATCTTGCAATGATGCAGCTGATAATTTTTATCAGTTGCATTTTTTTGTTGTTTTTCGTTCCACCACAAATCATAGACCATTCCGGGGATTTTTCTAAATTTCAAATTTCTAAAGCATCCACGAATCATCTCATAACATAATTCATCCGCTTTTTTAAATTCACCAATATTTCCATACCAATTTCCCAGCATATCCAACGTCATTGCCAAATTGTTCCAATGATTTATCTCCTGATAGCCTCCAAGAATCGTTCTGAAATACTTTTCCAACTTCCGGAATCCATCTGATTTCCTAGAATCATCATCCGAAATAGCTTTAAAATAATTCGTCAACATAATCAGCTCATTCTGTGTGAAATACGGTTGCTCCGACTTATTTATCGTGTCAATTGGAATAGTCATTTCTATTACCTTTCGCATTTTTTCAACATATTCTTCGTTCGTAATTTCCCTGGTATAGAATTTAATAAGCGCCTCATAGTTTCGAATCTCCTGTTCATTATATAAGCTGGTGTATTTCATCCGCTCACATACCTTTGCATATATCTCTTTTGCCTTTCGAAACTGCCAATCGTTGATTGCATTTTTTAATTCCAGCATCAGCGATTTCTCCTCTTGTGAACTGATATCAAAATTACTTTTTGTCAGTTCTCTCGGCACTCGCAACACTTCCAATAAGTCCTGCGCTTTCACTATTTGAAACTTTCCGCCACCGGACTCAATTTTATCAATTGTCCGAATGTCCACACAGGATCGTTCAGACAGCTCCATCTTTGTTAATCCAAGCATCTTTCTACGGGTACGAATAACATCGTTAATGCACTCCGTATTTTTCGAAAAGTACAGAATCGCCATTTCCGTGGTTCTTTTTTCTTGGTTAAAATACTCATATAGCCATATCACCGTCTCAAGCCACTCTGCGTTCTGCTTTTCTTCTTCATTCTGCATGCCAAGTATACGGAATATCCGCTGTCGAAGTTCCAATATTTCATATAAATATGGCAAGTATTCTATATCTCGCAGACGTTCCAGTGCCTCATGGCATATCTCCTGTATGGCTACCAAATTCGCCACAATCTGATTTTCCAATCCCTTTTCTGTATCCAGTTTCTCCGCATAATAAAAGACTGCCTTAGGAAGCAACCGTCCCTTTGCTCCATTGTCATATCTATCCTGACGGATATATTCCAAAAGCAACAAGACATCCTCGCTCTGAGTTTTCTCATCATATTGATAATAGTCCAATAGCGTATCCATCTCCTGCAATGACAATACATAATCAGATATATTCTCAGCTTTCACATGCGGCATAGTAATCTGTTTTGCTTTTTTCAAATATTGATATATTTCATCCCTTGGCTCTTCTCTGCACTGCATAAGCATGGCTTTAAACCGATAATAAAATTGCAAATCCAAGGGTTCCTCTCCATACTCAGCAAAATATGTCTCCAGCTTTGCACTCGCCTCATCATTTTTTCCGGTTCGTATGTCATAAATAATTTCAGCTCGTTTCTCCCACTCTTCATATTCCTGCTTACCTAATAAACTGATAAAATCATCCGAACTAACACCCAAGCGTCCTATAAACTGATCCTGCATATTCTTGCTAACATTTACCTGACCCTTTTCAAACCGTTCAAATGTCTTGGAACTGCACAGGCCATCGCACAGTTTCTCCCTGGATATCCCCAGTTTTTCCCGTCGTTCTTTTATAAACTCTCGAAAACATTCGTCGTATATCTCTGTCATTATCTTTCCTCATGTCATAATAGTTTCCACACGCCACTATAACACAAAAAAAACACAAATTCAATCACCCAATTGTGATTACTTCATCAAAAAGCTCCGCATAGTCATCTCGCCGATTATGCGAAATCATAACAATCGTTTTATCTGTCGTTTCTAACAATGTTTTTGTATACTCTAACTCTAGCTCCGGGGACATTGCAGAAAAAGGTTCATCCAAAAGCAAAATTTTTTCGTCACCCATCAATGCCCGTAGCAAACCGACTTGCTGTTTTTCTCCTCCGCTCAAACGACTGCAATCCTGCTTTTCCATGACAGAATTCTTCAGCACATGTTTGTATTGTTCGAAAACCGCTTCCGATATACCCCTATGTACTTTCCCGAGCTTGCGACGGAATGCGTATTTGACACCTCATCAATCATATACTTGATAATGTATGGCAAAGATGCAATCGTTACGCTATATATTACGTGAAACACAAGACGTATTGTAATCGGTAGCTTTGCTACCCGAAATATTTTTCTCATAATTTTCTCCTTGACTTTTTTCTTTAACGACAAATTCCACTAGCGCAAATGCGCTAGTGGAATAACGGGATTATCTATCCGGACAAATCGTAATGGAATCTGATGCATTGTCAACATTCATTTCTTCCTTACTCTTTTCATATAACTCCAATACATACTGCTCAAACTCATCCATCGACATCGCTGTATAAAACTCTATAATCTCCTCATCTGTAATATCAGGATTCGTTGATTCCTCAGCACTCAGAATACGAAAGCTGGTACCTAATCGCTCATTGATTTCTTCCAACTTTTTTTTGTACGGTTTAAGCGGGTCTTGTTCTTCTGATTTCTTCGGTTTCTCTATGCTTTTTCCTTCCTGCGCCAAATTCGGTTTTTTGTTCAAATAGACGCCCCCACCAATTGCAACGCACCCCAAAAGAAACAGAAGTACCACCAGAAATTTCTTCTTCACTGCATTGAATGACATAGTATCCCTCCATATGCTAATTATCTATCGTTTATGTAAAAGGTATTTTTTACAGTTCCCTTTGTACTCAATGTTTCAGAAAGATGTACATCACAATAAAATGTAGTTTGACAATGTTTTCCTTTAGAATCAAACGCATAGTCCAGTTGATTTCCACTTGCGACCAATGTGCAAAATGGATACCCCTGCGGAACACTATTCGTTCCATATTCAAGTAACTCTACATATTTTCTCGGATCCTCCGTACATCTCGTGACAATAAAAACATAGTTCTTATTATCGCGGTTATAATAATGCTTTTGAATAACTTTAATCAACACCGGCTGATATCCACATAAACCAAATCCTGCATCATCACCTATACCGTTTTCCTTCTCAGCAGTCTGCAAAAAATCATTAATCGCCATCTCAAATTGGAGCTTTTTTCCTTTTTGATCCAATTTTATGATATACTCTTCAAATTCTTCACTTGTCAATGATGCATAGAATTTAATTTCTTCATCATAGCATAATCCTCCTCACTATTTTCTACATTCATCATTTACCAGAGCCAACTCTTTTCAGTATTTAAATACACGAATATCTTACACCCTTGTCCTTTCTTTGCAAACTACAAAACCATGTCCAAAAAAAATTATTTTTCGACATGGTTTTGCAGTTTACAATTTCGTCTACTTGTGTATATACTTTTTCAGCCCTCGGTATCTACGCTCATTCCCCAACCCCAAAGTTACATTTTTCTATTAAAGCAAGCGTTCTCTCGGTCTATAGAACCTGCTCCCTGTCCAAAAGTTACACAAACCATCGGAAATCAAGGAAAAATGTAACTTTTCAGCTGGGTGAGGCTCATATATGCCGAGAAACCTTGTTTCAATGGGCGATATTGTAACTTTTAGACCGGTTCTCTTATATATATGCCGAGTCCAGCCGGATTTGCCTAGCCGGATTCGATTACTACCACGAAATACAAAAATGCCGGAAGTTTTCGCCTCCGGCACTTACTTTATTCTTATGCATTTAAATCTCTTACGGTGTTTCGTTCTACCATCCGGCCCATGACTACACTGTGTTCTTTATAGCCATCCGGGTTGTCGATAATATGAAGCAATTTCTCAACTGCCAGTTTTCCGATGGATGCCGCATCCTGATCGAATGTGGTAAGTTCAAATACGGAAGACATTGCGATATTATCGTATCCGATTACACTGATGTCCTTCGGAATACTTAACTTTGCTGCATGGATTGCACGGTAACCGCCTAAGTAGGAGTAATCATCCGGGTAGATAATCAGGGATGGCCGCTTCTTTCTTTTCAGAAGCTTTTCTGTGATTTCGTAGCTCTTATCCGCATCATGATAAGCGCCTTCTATCAGGTTATTGTCATCCACCTTCAGACCATGTTCCTTCATTACCATGGTAAATCCCATGATACGGCTTCTGGTAACTTCCGTATCACCTCCATGGATAAAAACAATGTCTTTGTGCCCTTTCTCCAGCGCATACTCGGTAAGAATCCGCATTCCCATGGTGTTATCAGCCACCACCGACGGACAGCTTTCAAAAACATAATCAATGGTCACCACCGGAATCTTCGCTTTGCAAAGTCTCTGAATCTCCGGGTCGGTATAATCCGCCGTAATAACTGCCACCCCGTCGAACTGCCGATATTTGCAATGTTCTAAATAGGTTCCTCCCTGTCCTTCCACTCCACGGTTTACGAAGGTAATATCATATCCCTTCTCTTCTACCGCCGTCTTGAAGTTCTCCAGAATAATGGAGAAATACTCATGGGTAAGTCCCGGTTCCGTTCCGGTATATAGTAGACCGATATTATAGGTTCTTTTTGTTTTCAATGCTCTTGCAGAAGGATTGGCATAATATCCAAGCTCCGACGCAACGCGACGGATATGTTCTTTTGTTGCCTGACTTACGTCATCCCGATCATTTAAAGCCTTTGACACTGTAGCTGCAGAAACCCCACACCGCTTTGCTACATCTTTAATTGATACCATATTGCCTCCCTAGCAAATTTACACACTAAACTCCAGGTTTCGGCCATCCTCCTTGGAAAATACATGAACCATTTTACCGCTGAAGGAAACCTTAATTTCCTCCATTTCGGAAGCATCGTCTCCATTGGTAGGAACGATGACTATAACATCCTGTCCATCAATCTTTGTATGTAAATGGCTGGATGTACCCATCATTTCGGATACCTCCACTACCGCGGTAAGTCCTTCTTCTCCCACCCGCATCTGATCCGGACGTACACCAAAGGTGATACTCTGGGACTCCACATGATTCTCTGCAAGTCTCTTAGCCTTATTCTCGCTCAATTTTACCACATAATCTTTGTATTTAACACTATAATCATTTCCTTCACGAAGTAATTCTCCCTCGAAGAAATTCATCTGTGGTGTTCCGATAAATCCGGCCACAAAGGTATTTGCCGGATGATTAAACACTTCCTGCGGTGTTCCAATCTGCTGAATATAAGCATCCTTCATAACTACAATACGGTCACCCAGTGTCATAGCTTCCACCTGGTCATGGGTAACGTATACGATGGTAGTCTGAATTCTGTTCTGTAATTTCAAAAGCTCTGCTCTCATCTGATTACGAAGCTTTGCATCCAGATTGGATAAAGGCTCATCCATCAAAAGTACCTTGGGGTTTCTTACAATGGCGCGACCGATTGCCACACGCTGTCTCTGTCCACCGGAAAGTGCTTTCGGCTTTCTTTGCAGATATTTGGTAATATCCAGGATTTCTGCTGCTTCCTCCACTCTGCGCTTGATTTCATCCTTCGGCACATGCTTAATCTTCAAAGAATACGCCATATTATCAAACACTGTCATGTGGGGATACAGGGCATAGCTCTGGAACACCATGGCAATATCCCTGTCCTTCGGAGCAACGGCATTCACCAGCTCCCCATCAATATATAACTCTCCTTCGGAAATTTCCTCCAGTCCTGCAATCATTCGAAGAGTTGTGGTTTTACCGCATCCGGAAGGACCTACCAAAACGATAAACTCCTTATCCTGAATATCAATGTTGAACTGCTGTACGGCAACAACACCTTTCTCGGTTACTTCCAAATGTTTTACATTATGTTTCTTTGTATCAACCGGAGGATAAATTTTCATTACATCCTTCAAACGAACTTCTGCCATTTTGTCACCTAACCTTTCACACTACCGCTTGTAACACCTTTAATAATGGATTTTGACAGGAAAACATATACCACGATAACCGGCAAAATCGCCAGCAAAATCAACATGTATACTTTTCCCATATCAAACTTGGAATAATCCGCACTTCGAAGCTGTGCAATCATAATCGGAACGGTTTTCTTTTCTGCCTTTGTCAGCAATAACGCCGGAAGGAAGTAATTGTTCCATGCCGCTACAAAGGAAAAAATCATCTGTACTGCCATTGCAGGCTTCATAATCGGAAGCACGATTCTATTAAAGGTTGCAAACTCACTGGAACCATCGATTCGGGATGCTTCCACAATATCTATCGGTAATGTTGCTTTTAAATACTGGTACATATAGAAGAATACCGCCGGTGCCGCGATAGACGGAACAATCAGCACCCAAAGCTTATTATTCAATCCATACTTATAAGCAAGCTGTACAAAACCAACTGCAGACACCTGAGTCGGAATCATCATAACCGCAATAATAAACGTATATGCTATCTTTTTCAACCGGAAATTGTACACGTACAATCCATATGCCGTTAAAGCGGAAAAGTAAGTGGTACAAACTGCAGCTCCCGCCGCTACAATAAAGCTGTTAATCATACCGCGGGGAATCTGAATGGAGCTGTCCGTAAAAGCGTTTTTCATATTGAAGAAAAAGTGCCCGCCGGGAATCAGGGTAAATCCTCTCTGGAGCTGATTGTTGGTTCTGGACGAATTTACAAACAGCATGACAAAGAAGAACAGACACAAAAAGCATAGGAATATGATTACGGCGTATACCAGTATTCGTGCCACGGCAAGCTGCATGGCTGCTCTTTTATTTTTCTTGTCCATACCGTACCTCCTTAATCCTTATCCCTGTCAAGAGTCTTAAACACAACAAGGCTTAAGATTCCTGTTACAATGAACAAAATAACGGAAATGGCACCTGCCATACCATAGTTGTTAGATCCGCCCAGATAGTTATTCAAGTACATAATCACCGTCATAACCGTTCGATCCGGCGTACCCTTTGCATTGGTTAAGACTGTCGGAACATCGAACATCTGCAATCCACCGATCATGGATGTAATAAAGGTATAGATAAAAATCGGTTTCAACAGCGGCATGGTAATATTGAAGAACACTCTTGTACTGGATGCTCCGTCAATTCTTGCAGACTCAAATAAACTCTCATCAATGGACTGAATTCCTGCCATAAGAAGAATCGTGGTATTACCAAACCACATCAGGAAATTCAATAACGCCACCAGACCTCTTACAGATATGGTTACAAAGAAGAAGTCAAAGGACTTATCCAAAATTCCCATGTGAACCAATAGGGGTTTAATGGGACCCACGTTTGAGAACAGCGTGTAAAATAACATAGAAAACGCAGATGCCATAATCAGATTCGGCAAATAAATCACGGTTTTCATAATACGCTGTCCCTTAATATTCAATCTCGTGTTGGTAAAAAATACCGCCAGCAGGAGCGCAAACACAAACTGGGGAACCGCACCCATGATCCACATGATAATGGTATTACCAAAATACTTGATAATATCAATCGTTCCCTGATTTGAAGGTGTAAGGAGTGCCTTGTAGTTATCCAGACCAACAAATCTCGGTCCAATCTGGGTAAGACCGTCCCGGTAATTTTCAAAAAAACTGTTGTAAATAGTCAGTACCTGAGGATAGAAAGTAAAAACAAAATATACCAGAAAGAACGGTAATATAAAAACATATCCCCACTTTGCATAACTGACAGATTTACTTTTGGGTTTGTTTATTTTCATAGCATTCACCCTTTAATCTTTTCAAGTCTTTTATACAAAAGCTGTGACAGGATATCCCGTCACAGCCTTCGTAGTTAACACATATACTTATTCTACATTTACGTTAGGATATTTTTCCTTTATAAACTTACGGAAGTTCTCCAATGCCTGATCCTTTGTAACCTCACCCTTTAAGTACTCTCTGTAGTACTGCTGGATTCCTTCGTTGCAAAGCTGATCGTATTTAGATGTATTCTGGAACTTGATGTCCTTTGCAAGTTCTACGAATAATGCGTATCATTCTGTCCGCCAAGGAACTCGTTACCATAGTTCGGATCAGAAGCAAATTTCTCATTTACCTTCTGGTTATTAACAAACTGCTGATTCTTTTCTACCATGTTGGAGCAAATCTCTTCATTATTTAAGAATGCATTCATGGTATCTGCTACAGCCTTCTCGTTATCTGTACCGGTTGCTGCCAGTAACCATGTACCGCCCCAGCAGAAGGTCTGCGGTCCCTGACATAATCCCCAGTCACCTTTACAGGTGTCCATTGCATTACCCATACAGAAGTTATAGTACCAAGCCGGTCCGAAGAAGCACATTGTCTTACCGGTATCTAACATCTGCTGCTGTTTCTCCTCGCCCCAGATATCATTAAGGATGGTATAGTCATTCTTGGCAAACATTTCAGCCTGATCCATCCAGCTCTGAATTGCGGAGTCAATAACAAGATTGTTGTCTTCATCTACCCATGCAGCTTCTTTATTGTTGGAGAAGGTACGATAGGTTTCTCCGTCGGAAGCAGTCATGTAATAGCCTTTTTCTTTTGCCTCGGCTGCTACCTCATTGAACTTATCCCAGGAGTCAATCTTGCTCTGTACTTCATCCGGATCATCGGTTCCAAGTACATCCTTGGCAATGGATCTACGATAGATTACACCTGCCGGGCAGCACTGGAAAGAAGTACCCTTCACAACGCCATTGTCATCCGTTGCAGCTTCTACTGTATATTTGTATGCATTTGAGAAGTCCTTCACTCCCATCTTCTCAACATCTGCTGTTGCATCGGATTTAACATATTTTACAACGTAGTCTGCTTCTGCAAGGAACATGTCAATCTTCTCATCATCCTTGGCATCTTCCTGATTTAACAGGGCTCTGTCCAAAGCATCCTGATATGCACCGTTTTCATTCGGAACGATGGTCCAGACAACCTTTGCATCTCCAACATAGTACTCTCCATCGTCATGCTTCTCAGCAAAGTAGGATTCGAAGAAGCCCTTGAACTCTTCGTTAAAAGTCATAATGTTGAATACTTTACCTTCTTCCTTTTTCTCGGAAGCTTCCTTCTTGTCCCCACAACCTGTAAGCGCCATAGAAAGCACCAATGTTGCAGCGAGCACACCACTCATTAACTTTTTCTTCATCATGTTAATACTGCACCTCCCAATACGTTATATGTTGTTGTTGATTTTCACTAAACGTTTCGCAACTGACGTAAACGTTTTCGTTAATTTTGTTTTACCATACCCCGTTCCATTTGTCAATACATTTATTTTTTTTAATTTTTGCCTTGCAAAAGGGTGTTTTTTCATGTATGCTTATGTAAAATGCACTAAAACGTTTTCGGAAAGGAGGACTTCCATGCAGTTTGGTCACTTTGATGATAACAACCGGGAGTATGTAATCGAACGATATGACACTCCACTGCCCTGGATTAACTACCTTGGCAGCGACGATTTCTTTACATTACTTTCCAATACGGCCGGCGGCTATTCTTTTTATAAAGATGCAAAGCTTCGTCGTATTACCCGTTATCGTTACAATAATACACCACTTGACAGTGACGGTTTTCATTTTTACATCAAAGATGAGGACCTTATTTGGAATCCGGGCTGGCAGCCGGTAAAAACCACCCTTGACAGCTACGAATGCCGTCACGGACTGGGCTATACCGTCATCACCGGTTCCAAGAATAAAATTTCTTCCAGGCAGGAGATGTACGTTCCCAAGAACGATAACATTCTCCTTACAAGAATAACTTTAAAAAATAATGACAGTAGCATTCGAAATCTTACGCTCTTCTCCTTTGTAGAGTTCTGCCTTTGGGACGCGGTGGATGATTCCACCAACTTCCAGCGGAACTTCTCCACCGGTGAGGTGGAAGTGGAGGGAAGCTTTCTTTATCACAAGACGGAATATCGGGAAAGACGAAATCACTATGCCGTCTTTTATACCAATGCAGATATTGCGGGCTTTGACACTATCCGGGATGAATTCATCGGATTATACGGCTCACCTGCTATGCCTGTTGCCGTACAGGAAGGTCACTGCAAAAATTCTGTCGCCCACGGCTGGCAACCCGTTGGTGCTCACGAAATCAGCGTAACCTTAAATCCCGGAGAAGAGAAATCTTTCATTTTCGGACTGGCTTACGTGGAAGTACCTTATGAGGAGAAATTTAGTGCTCCGGGAGTTATTAACAAAAGCTACGCCCACGCACTAACCGATCGGTATCTTACGGATGCCCAGTTTGATGCAGGCTTGCAAAAGCTTCATGCCTTCTGGGATGAACTTTTACAGGGCTTTACGGTTTCTACTCCGGATATACGACTGAATCGAATGATTAACATCTGGAATGCCTACCAGTGCATGGTTACCTTTAACATGTCCCGTTCCGCTTCCTACTTTGAATCCGGAATCGGTCGTGGTATGGGCTTTCGGGATTCCTGCCAGGATCTCCTTGGTTTCGTGCACATGATTCCGGAAAAAGCAAGAATCCGGATTTTGGATATTGCCGCCACCCAGAAAGAGGACGGTGGTGCTTATCACCAGTACCAGCCTCTTACCAAGAAGGGCAATTCCGACATCGGCGGTGGATTTAACGACGACCCACTTTGGCTTATTGCTGCGGTTTCCGCCTACTTGAAGGAAACCGGAGATTTTGATATTTTAAAGGAACAGGTGGACTTCGATAACAATTCTTCCCGAAAGGCTCCACTTTTGGAGCACTTGCGAAGAAGTTTCCAGTATACCCTTCGTAATTTGGGTCCCCACAAGCTTCCCCTCATCGGACGAGCTGATTGGAACGACTGCCTGAACTTAAACTGTTTTTCCAAACAGCCGGGAGAACCCTTCCAGATTACCGGTCCGAGTGAAGGTCCCGTTGCGGAATCCGTCTTTATCGCAGGTATGTTTGTAAAATACGGACGGGAATACGCTGAAATTTTGAAGCACCTTGGATTAACGGAAGAGTCGGAAGCAGCTCTTAAGGCAGTTTCTGCTATGACGGATGCGGTTATAACCGCAGGCTGGGACGGCGAATGGTTCTTACGTGCCTACGATGCCTTCGGCGAGAAAGTAGGTTCCAAGGAATGTACAGAGGGACAGATTTATATCGAGCCCCAGGGCATGTGCGTTATGGCGGGCATTGGCGTTGAGAATGGATTTGCCGAACGCGCACTAAACTCCGTGAAAGAACGGCTGGATACGAAGTACGGCATTGTGATTTTAAATCCACCCTACACCAGCTATCAGGTGAACTTAGGCGAGATTAGCTCTTATCCTCCGGGATATAAAGAAAACGCCGGCATTTTCTGTCACAATAATCCCTGGATTATTTTTGCGGAAACCATGCTGGGTCATGGCGATCGTGCCATGGAATTATATAAAAAAACCTGCCCGGCATTCCTGGAAGAAATTTCAGAAATTCATCGGACAGAACCCTATGTATATTGCCAGATGATTGCAGGAAAGGATGCCCCATCCTTTGGAGAAGGCAAAAACTCCTGGCTTACGGGAACGGCAGCCTGGACTTTTGCCACCTTATCCCAGGCAATCTTAGGTATTCAACCGGAATACGACGGTCTGCTTATTGAACCCTGTATTCCGAAAGACATGGATGGCTTCACGGTAGAGCGCCGTTACAGAAACTGTCTGTACCGCATAACCGTTAAGAATCCGAACCATGTGGAAAAAGGCGTTGCCAAGTTACTGGTTAACGGAAAAGAATCCCCCGTTGCTCCTATTCCACCAACAGACTCTGTGATGGATGTAGAAGTAATTTTAGGATAAAATCCCTCCCTTAATTTTTTACATAAGTAAAGCGAGTAGGATCCCCGCCTACTCGCTTTATTTGTATCATTTACATTCTACCGCTTTTTATGATTTCATCCCGGATGGCATCCATACGCTCATCTGTAAATCCGAAGTCCATCTGGCGATAGCTCCAAAGGGCATGTCCGATTTTGTGCTTGTTTAAAACCGCATGAATATCCTTGTACCATTTCAGGGTACTATCCAAATCCGCTTTATCAATTACACCGTATTCTCCGCAATAAAGAGGCACATCAAATTTTTCTGCTGTTTCGATTGCCTCCTGAAACAGTTTCTCAAAAAAGTTAGTATCGATGGTTTCCCCATCGGCAAAACCGGCAAACATCTCTTCATCGCCCATAATTTCTTTATGTTTTTCCTTCAGAAGACCATAGCTTTCCGGATAGGACATAACAAGATCGGAGGGCATTCCCTTTTGCCAATGTGCTCTCTGATGGGTAAACACCTGAGGATCATAGCAATGAAAGCTAAGGACGGTATTCTCATCAAAGGGCCCCTGCAAATCCTTTACGGAACGCACGCTGTTATACCAATAGCTTCCGATAAGAATTTTTACATCCGGACAGGTTTTCCGCACTCTTTTTATTCCTTCCCGATAAATGGCAACCCAGGAATCCAAATAGTCTTTATCCGTCACCTCGTTTAAAAGCTCAAACATCACATGGTCGGAATACTTTCCGAACCGTTTTGCCAGTTCTTCCCACAGTCTGAAGAAAATGTCCTGATACCGGACAGAAGTAAAAAATCCCGCCTCATTTTCCCCTTCATCAAAGGAATATCCCAAGGTCTTATGAAGATCCAGCACCATATTAAGATTGTGGCTTTCGCACCACTTTATTACCTTTTCAATACGGTTAAAGCCATCTTCAATAAAGGTTCCGTCCTCTTTTATCACAATATTGTAATCCACCGGGAGCCGTACATGATCGAAGCCCCAGCTTTTTATAATTTCAAAATCCTCTTCTTTTACAAAACTATCCAAACGCTCTTTGGAATAATCGCACTGGGAATACCAGCCTCCCAAATTCACGCCCTGCTTGTATCCTGCTAATTCTCTCAACCGTACATCCTCCCTTTTTATTCTTCTTCAATCAAATACATCCTAGAACAAAAGTCCTGGAAGTACCGTACTTCCTCATTGTAACCGGTGCCTCCGAAAGCCTGCTTTAAGCGGACACCTTCCATCAGATTAGCACCGAAGGTATGGTAGTCCTCCTGCTCTCCCGGCATGGTAACGAATTTCGCCACCATATTGTGCACAAGAGAATCCTGTTTGATGTGGATTGGTGCCACCATATTTACCAAATCCCCAAAGCCTTTGATGTTGTAACGACATGCCTCATTGTAGAAGTGGTATCGCACATCCGGGTTAAGTCCCTTGGGGTAAAAGCAATGGCTCTGAGTATTGGGCTCTACCAGTTCCTGTAAAATCATACCCACTGCCTTTTTCTTATCGGAGCTGACACAGGTCCACTCATGGATATTCCCGTTACTTCCCCGATAGAAATCTCCAAACTGCAATACTTCCCGCCATTCCTTGTAAAGGGCAATTTGCTTGCGAATTTCTTCCAGTTCTTCTTTCTTTGCATCGCAAAGGTTACACTCGTATCCCAGCACTCCAAAGGCTGCCACATTAAAGCGACTGGCAAGGGGGGTACTGCGTAACGTCTGATGGTTCGGGCACGCGGAAACATGGGCTCCCACTGTATTTAAGGGATAACCATAGCTGTAGGAAGTTTGCATTTTTACTCTACAGATAGCATCCGTGTTATCACTTCCCCAAATCTGCGGAAAATAGCACAACATGCCCAAGTCAAAGCGATTGCCCCCGGAAGCACATCCTTCAAAAAGGATGTCCGGGAACCGCTTGGTCAACTCCTCCATCACCGCATAAAAGCCCAGCACATAATCATGGGCAGTCTGTCCTTGATTCTTTTCGGAAGGAGAATAACAATCCGAAAGAATCCGGTTCATATCCCACTTCACATACGAAATCTTTGCGCTGGAGAAAAGGTTACTCATGCTCTCAATAATGTAGTCCTGCACTTCTTTATTGCAGAAATCCAAAATCCTCTGATTCCGTCCCTCGCTGTGATTCTTTCCGGGAATGGCAAGGCACCAGTCCGGATGGGCACGATACAAATCGCTATCCACATTCACCATTTCCGGTTCTACCCAGATTCCGAAATCCATGCCAAGAGCCGTTACTTTATCTGCCAATCCTTTTACGCCACCGGGAAGCTTCTTTCGATTCTCCGTCCAGTCTCCCAAACCTTTGGTATCGTTATCTCTGTTTCCGAACCAACCGTCATCCATAACGAAAAGCTCTACCCCCACATCCTTGCCGGCTTTGGCAAGTTTTAAAAGTTTGGACTCACTGATATCAAAATACATGGCTTCCCAGCTGTTTAAAAGTACCGGTCTTGCCTTTTTTTGCCAGGTTCCCCGGACAATATGCTCTTTTACAAAATGATGGAGATTCTGACTTAAACCATTGAATCCCGCTCCACTATAGCTCAAAACCGCCTCCGGGGAAGTAAACTCCGCCCCCGGATCCAGAGTATAAGAAAACTGAGTCGGATTAATTCCACTCACAAATCGGGTCTTGTGGTATCCGTTTACCTCTGCCGCCTCATAATGATTGCCACTATAAACGAGATTCATACCATAGCATACCCCTACATCCTCGGTGGTTTCCTTCGGTGCCAGCATCACAAAGGGATTGGCACGATTAGAGGAAGTTCCCGTGAGAGAAGAATTCACGAATTTTCCGCCGGAAAGGGGTGTTTCATAGTGATTCATTTCCCTTGCCCAGCTTCCCCCAAAGGAGTGGATCACCAAATCATCCCGGTCAAAATCCATCTGGGCACTCATTAGGCGTTTTAAAGTCAGCTGCTCCTTGGTGGTATTTTTCAAAATTGCATACCGGGTAATCACATCCGTCTCTTCGAAAACACTGTAATGCAATTCTAAAATTTCCCCATAATTACGGTCCTTTAAGGTAATCACCAACTCGCCGCCGGTGGTTCCATAAGCGGAAGGCATTCCCTTCAGAGGAGCTTTCTCCTCCCGAATCTCGCTTTTATCATACACAAAATCGCAGGTCATACTGCCATCTACACGAACCACTTCCACAAAGGGCTCCCGGATGTCTCCCTTCCCCAAGGCAGACATTTCCAAGCGCATATCCTCCAGAGTGTACTCCAGATGTTCCTGATCATACACCACACTGTTGCCCGGCTGAAAAGCGTGTTTCTCCCGCAGACAGTCCGCATCCTCTTTACTCTCAATCCGAAGCTTTCCACCATAATGCAGATGCTCCAACTGCCCAGTGGGTAAAAGGGCAAAAGCGTAGGTGGTGTGAGCCGTATCTAAAACCCATAAATTATCAAATTGACGTATCATAAAACCCTCCATCGTATTTTCTCGTATTGTGTGACGGATATATTCCTACGTGGGAGCGCTCTCGCTCCATTCCAGATGTAACGGTACATAACCTCCCGCAGACGCGCTCCGCCGGAGCTTCCCGCGGGAGCTAAGTACCGACATCTGCAAAAGTCCCACTTTAGGAATATATCCCTCACACAATGCCAAGGAATTACTCTTCCGTAACAGAAAAAATCGCGCGTTACGGCTGCCGGCATGGGAAAATTCCAAGAAACTGTGGGGCACGCGAAGCTTTGTCTGCGATACAACCGGCTTTTCTTCGCCTCAGCGTGGGCGTGTTCGTGTGGCTGAGTATTCCAAAAGCAGGACTTTTGTGGATGTCGGTACTTAGGCGCCGTATTTCAGGCGTCTTATGTACCGTTACATCCACAACTGAGTGCAAACGCTCCTGCGTTGGAATGCGCAGCCGCACAAATTCTACGTCACATCACTACGACATGAAAACAAGACGGTTGTAACACAGTCATATTTTACTTCCGCGCCGCAAGTTCCTTGGAAATTTCTCCTAATCTCTCATCCGTAAGCACATATTTTTTCTTGAATACAAACCATCCAATCGCCAACAGCACCATGGGGATTATCACCATGCTCATACGGAATCCGATACGGGTGCTCTGGGACAGTACCGCCTTTACATTTTCGTCGGAGCTGATGTGGAAGATTCCCAGAATCATGGAGGCTCCCCAGGCTGCAATACCGGAGGCCAGCTTCACAACGAAGGTCTGCATGGAAAAGATCACAGACTCATCGCGACGATTGTTTTTATACTCACCGTAATCCACGGAGTTTGCCAGGAACACCGTAATCAATACATTCATAAGACCCACAGATCCCATAATCAGAAATGCGGGAATCAACAGGAAGTATACGTTGCTTACTCCTGCAAAACACTCTACCATAAGGCTGATATACCCCAGCAAAGCCATGCCGATGCTCACATGGAAAATCTGCATGCAGTTAAAAAGTTTCCGTAAAACCGGGAATAAAATCATCATGGCAAGAATCTGGAAACCGCCGCCGAAAATATTAAAGGTGGTGTAGTTATCCTGCCATTTTGCAGCGCTCAAAATCGAGAAATCATACTTGAAGAAGTAGATTACCAGGTTGGAGGTTACGTATACTGCTGTGTTAATGAGTACAATGGCAATTACCATGGTCATTGCCTGGTCATTGGACAAAAGTGCAGAAAACATCTCTTTTACAGAGGTGGACTCCACATCCACATTGGATTTTTCTCGAATGGCAAGACAGGTAATTACAATAAATACCACGAACAAAATGGCAACTCCCAGGGCAAAATACTGATAACCGATGCGCTCGATTTCCATCTTGCTGCTGCCGTGCATCATTTCTCCAAGAGCAGTTACCGCTTTTACCGTAATAATGGTAATAATGGCGGATCCCACACCGGCACAGGAACGAGCCATTGCAGAAACACCTTCACGCTCTTTTCCCACTTCCGTAAAAGAAGGAATCATGGACCAGAAAGGAATGTCCATCATGGTATAGGTTACGCCCCATAAAATATAAGTTACTGCAGCGTATGCCACCATTCCGCTTCCATCAAGAGCCGGCGGCGCTGCAAACATCAGATACAAAACAACTGCATTGGTCAGAGTTCCGATTAATAACCAGGGACGGAATTTTCCGAAGCGGGTTTTGGTTTTTGCCACCAAAACTCCCATAATCGGGTCATTAAATGCGTCAAATACACGGGCAACCAAAAGAATAATTCCCATTGCCCAGGGGCTGACCCCCATAATATCCTGATAGTAATACAGGATGTAGGTTGCCGATAACATGTAAACCATGTCTTTTCCCACGGCGCCAATGCCGTAAGCTACTTTTTCTTTTGCAGATAAACTTTTGCGTTCCATTTTCTCCTCCTATTTTTCACCCATGGCAAGCTTAACCACTTTATAAGCCCCATCGTAAATTCCCAGTTTTTTATTTTCCACAATGCTGTCGCACATCTGTGAAAGCATTGTTTCGTCCTTCATGAACAGTTTAATCATCTGAATGGTGTGGGCATTGTCCCGACATTCCAATGTTCCGTCCCCAATCTCTGCTGAATGAATGGCCCCCCACATCTCATGCTTTCCAACTCTTTTGATGAAAAGTTTTGGCACCGGGTAAAAAGCAAGTTCGCTTGGTTTTGTCACCAGCACATCACAGCTTCTCATCAGTAAGTTTGTAGCGTAAACCGCTTCAAAAATATTTTTGTGATAAAAGCCGTGAATGCCTGTTACCTCGGTTTCCGGCAAAAGCGCTTTTGCCGCAAAGTCTTCTGTATCCTTCCAATTGTCAAAATGCTCGGTGGAAAGATTTTTCAACTCCGGAATTTCTTTTAAAAGCTCATCCCATACATTCTTATAATCGCCCACATTTACATAAAGGGCTGCCTTTTTATTCTGAATGTGGGGGATCAGATACCGAATGATGGCGGAAAAGATTTCCCTCTGGGCTCCGGCACCACCGATGGTTAATAAAAACCGCATGGGCGCCCCTTCTTTTTTCCGTCTCATTCTGGCTTCGCAATCCGTCTCGATGTTTTCCACCAGCTCGTGGTCGATGTAGTGTCCGGTATATACCAGACTGTCTGTTGGCATTTCCTGACAAACTTCCTTTTTATTCATACCGTTTAAAATCCGGTATCCCATGTAAGCATTTTTACACTGGATGGTATGGACACTACCTTCGGACAAATGCAGGGCCATGGGCCAGTTGTCCGGAATGGCGTTGACTACCCGCTGCATTCCTGCGTGAACTGCTGCCTGAGCCGGCCATACGTGGGTTCCGATTACCGGTATATCCTTGGGCACTTTTTTGTAAACCGTTGCCATAAGCTCCGCATTTTTCTGATCGGAGGCGTTATAGGATAATGCCCGGAAGCCTTCATAATTTAGGGGTTCCCATACCAGTCGGTTAAAAATGGGATTTTTGGACAACCTGGAACCCAAGGAATACAACTCGTTCTGTGCACTGATTACCTTGGTACAGGTGGTATCCGGGAAACCGTTTAAATCCATCCAGTAAGGGGTATATCCCAACGCTTTGGCGGCTGATGCCATGGCCATGGAAATACGGTAATGGCCGAAGCCCATTCGGATGTTTCCAACGATAATCCCTTTTTCCCTGTCAAAACCGGTTTCATCCGTAACCCCTTCCCCCTTTAGAGACTCCTTTCCAACATAGACGTTGTAAACCCCAAGGCTGTCTCCGATGTAGGGATTCTTCTGAATGGACAGGGTATAATCCACATTGCTGTCGTCCCCAAATTTTCGGGCGTTCTTGGCTTTGGTTTTCACTGCTTTATTGTAAACCTTATTGCTCATTCGGTTTCCGAAAATCTCTCTTGATCGATCTGCCATTTTCACACCTCACATTCTTTTTTATCGCATTGTACGGTAAAGGAAAGAATCTTCTCCCCAAGCTGTTTATTGTATATCCGCAAGGTCCCCTTTCCGCTTTTACCTGTGCTTTTTACATACACGCCGGTAGCTCCGCCGGAAAGAGAAATCTGTTCCTCCCCAATAATTTCAATGTCGCCTTCTGCACTCACCATCAGAGGTTCGTTGCAGAAAAATATCTGGTTACCATTTTGATCCACACTTAAAATCTGTACTGCCGCCACATCGTAGCTGTTTTTCTCAACCAAATCCGTATGGCTTGCCGTAACCTGTAAGTTTATGGATTTTACCGGCTCTTTTACCAGTGTCTTTACTACCTTGCCATCTTTAATGGCCTCAAACCGGTAACTGGTGGCAGCTCCGCCCCAATCTCCAATGTAGCGATTATACAAAACCACCGCATCTTCCATCTTCATGTGGTAGATGGTAAGGCACTGCAATGCCTTCCAGATAATGCCCGGCGGATAAGGACCGTAGCCGTGAAGGGCTGTGTAGTTTAAGGCATCCTTTATAATATCCGCCTGATGCTTGGTAAAAGGCTCCTTTTCATGTATCTGGTTTCCGATAAAATCATCAATGACTAAGGGCCCGTGTTTCACATGCTTGAAAGGACTGTCCTGCGCCTTATATTCTTTTATAAAAATGTCGTTTTTGTACATCCGCACGCTGTCGGCGTTGGTATAGATATAGGTAGTTCCCCGGTTACTTGCGGGATGCTCCCCGATGTCCATGGAAGAGCTTAACTCCAATATCGGTACCTCCTGCTGCTGGCAGGCGTACATCATTGCCGCAGGTTTCGCATTTCGGAACATGTCCATAACGCCGTGGTAGCAAATCCGGTCGCCGCTTCCGAAGTCCTTGTGGGTATTGTAATCAAACATACACCAGCCGAAGCTTCCGGCGATATCTTCCTGGGCAGCTACCGCATCCAATACCCGAATATGCCGTAACGCGTGTTCTCTTCGTACCTCTTCCTTATCAAACATTTTGGTAGGATACATGTGTCCGTTGTACTCGGAAATCAGATATCCCTTCTTCATGTCTGAGGTTACTTTTTTCTTGGGCTGACAGCCCTCGTTTTTGCCGCTGTGGACAAAATCGTTATAGGTATACACATCCTCTAAAAGCTGACTTTTGGCATGGGCTCGTACGCCACCGGTGGGTCGGCTGTCATCCAGTTCATGAGCCACCTTATTGGTACGTCTGTAAAACTCTTCATCATCCTGTGACTCGTTAATCCGGACTCCCCAAAGAATAATGGATGGATGATTCCGATACTGTTTCACCATTTCTTCTGTGTTCCGGACAGCCTGCTTTTTCCAGTCCCCGTCTCCGATATGCTGCCATCCCGGAATCTCGGTAAACACCAAAAGGCCGATTTCATCACACCTGTCTAAAAAGTGCTGCGACTGCGGGTAGTGGCTGGTTCGTACTGCATTTAATCCCAGCTCTTTTTTCAAAAGATCTGCATCCAGTTTCTGCATGCTTTCCGGCATGGCGTAACCTACGTAAGGGTAGCTTTGATGCCGGTTTAAGCCCCGCAGTTTTATCTTTTTCCCATTTAAGTAAAAACCGTCTGCCTGAAAAGCAATTTTCCGAAAACCGGTTTTCACAATGTAATCTTCTTTATTTTCCGTTATCATGGCACGGATAGGATACAATCTGGGATTTTCTATATCCCAAAGTTTCTTATTTTCCACCTTCATCCTTGCTTTGTAAACTGTCTGTTTCTCACCTATAGACAGGGTGCAGATGCACTCTTCATGCTCTCCATCTTTAATAAAAAAGGTAATGGCCCCTTCCGTTGCCGGTTTCGACAAGGTCACTTCTGCTTCTAACTCTATGGCATGCTCCCGCATATCCACCTTTTTGGTTTTTACGAACATGTCCGTGATGTGGAGTTTTTCTTTTACCTCCAAATACACATCCCGATAGATGCCGCCATAGGTCATATAGTCCACCACGTAGCCAAAGGGTGGAACATTCAGGCTTTCCCGGCTGTCCACTTTTACAAGAATCCGATTCTCCTTACCATAGTACAGTTCTTCCGAAAGGTCTACGGTAAAAGCGGTATAACCGCAGGAATGCACCATCAGCAATTTTCCGTTTACATATACGCTTGCTTCATGGGCTACACCTTCAAAGGTCAAGGTCACGCTTTTGCCCTCCCATTCTTTGGGCGCCGCCAGACTACGGGCATATACGCTAACCATCTGGTAACTTTCCTCGTCAAAATAATGAAGAGGCAGTTCCTTCACGGTATGGGGCAGTCGAACCGGTTTCAGTGCTTTTAACCCCTTTCCGGCAATCATACCTTCCGTAAACTCTTCGCCGAAATGCCAACCTTCATTCAGATATACTCGTTTCATACTCTCCTCCTGGTTTGCAATCCCTTGTTATGCGCGGATTCCGTCTACCAGAATATCCACAACCTCCCGCAGTGCGTCTGCGTAACTAATGTTGTTGCGAACCAGTACATCCCGCTTAAAAAACTGTTCCAATGTTGCTTCAAATACGGTTTTAAAAAGCGCCACATTAATAGGGCGAATCACCCCTTCTTTCATGCCCCGTTCCAGTAATTCGATGGTGTTTTCCCATCCGTTTTCCAGACGGTTCTCCACGGCTTCGTAAATCTCCGGATACTTCTCCCGTAATTCGTATAACAGAGAAAAATTCACATCGCTGTAGCTTTCCGGCAATACCCCAAGAATCCCTCTTAATTTTTCCACTGTAGAAAGCTGCGGATTCTGCAATACCTTCTCTTCGCTGCGCTTGATGCCGTCAAAACAGTAGCTCACCATTTCCATAAACAAAGATTGTTTATCTTCGAACAGTACATAAATAGTTTTCTTGCTCATGGAAACTTCTGCCGCAATGTCGTCCATGGTAAATTTCAATCCCTTTTCATTGAAAACCCGGATTGTTGCGTCTAAAACCTTTTCCTTTGCTACTTTAATCTCTTCATTTGTCTTCAACTCATCCCACCGGTTTCCTTTCGTTAAGGAAACCTCTCTCCTTATCCTAGTTTCCCTCATTGTAGCACGGAATGGAAACTGGTGGCAAGAAACCAGTTTCACAAACAGCGTTTCCTGTTTTTGTGCAATTTGCCATACCGGACTTGTCTCCCTTACGCCTTTGTGCTATCATATATACAGAACAAACGTTTGCACGGAGGTTTTGCAGTGTATATCGCCATCGATTTGAAATCCTTTTATGCCTCGGTGGAATGCCGGGATAAGAAGTTAGACCCCTTAACCACCCTTTTAGTGGTGGCGGATAAGAGCCGGACAGAGAAGACCATCTGCCTGGCTGTTTCCCCCGCCCTAAAGGCTTACGGAATTCCCGGTCGTGCCAGGCTTTTTGAAGTGATACAGCGTGTAAAGGAAGTAAATTTGGAACGATTGCGTCATGCTCCCGGCGGCATTTTTACCGGCAAAAGCGCAGATGCCAAAGAACTTGCCGCCCATCCGGAATATGAGCTGGACTTCCACATTGCCACTCCAAGAATGGCTCGCTATATTGAAGTCAGTGCCGAGATTTATCAAATCTACCTGCACTACATCTCCCCGGAAGATATCCACACCTACTCTATTGACGAGGTTTTTATGGATGTGAGCCATTACCACACCCTGTATCAGATGGGAGCGGAAGAACTTGCCCGAAAGATGATTCAGCACGTTCTGGACAAGACCCGCATTACCGCCACCGCCGGCATTGGGACGAACCTTTATCTTGCCAAGGTGGCGATGGATATCATGGCGAAGCATACGGAAGCTGATGAGAATGGCGTACGAATTGCTTTTTTAGATGAGCAGACTTATAAAGAGAAATTATGGAGTCACCAGCCCATTACGGATTTTTGGCGGGTGGGCCGAGGCTATCGTGACCGCCTTAAGAGTGTGGGCCTTTACACCATGGGAGACATCGCCCGGTGTTCTTTGGGTTCGGAAAATGATTTTTACAATCCGGAGCTTTTATACAAACTGTTTGGTGTTAATGCAGAACTTTTAATCGATCACGCCTGGGGCGTGGAGCCTGCCACCATGGCAGATATTAAAGCATACAAACCGGAAAACAACAGCTTAAGCAGTGGTCAGGTTTTATCAGAGCCATATACTACCGAAGCCGCCCGGTTGATTGTACATGAAATGATTGACGACATGTCCCTTGCCCTGGTGGCAAAGCATCTTCTGACAGACCAGGTTATGCTGCATGTGAGCTATGATCGAATGAGTTTAGCAAACGGAGGCGCCTCTATACATGGGGCAACGGTCAACCGGGTTGCCGGTCTGCAAGGTGGCGCCCCCACCGCGGAAGTTAAAACGGATTTCTATGGTCGGAAGGTTCCCAAATCCGCACACGGTTCCGCCACCCTGAAGAAGCAAACCTCCTCCACGAAGGAATTAACGGATGCCTGCCTTTCCCTCTATGACGAGATTATCAATCCCGCTTATTACGTGCGACGAATCACCATATCCGTGAATCACGTAGTTGAGGAAGGTAGTGCGAAGGATGTACGAAACTATGAGCAAGTATCCTTGTTTGATTTGACGGGGGATTCTGCCGCCTCACAACCAGACTTTTCCGAAAAGGAACGAAAGCTCCAGGAAGCCATGCTTTCCGTGAAAGATCGCTACGGCAAGAATGCCATGTTAAAGGGAATGAATTTACAGGAAGGGGCCACTGCCCGCAGTAGAAATGAACAGATTGGAGGACATAAGGCATGAGCTTTTATAAGAAGAATGATGATTACAGGGACATTTTACATCTGTCCCGCCCAGAAATAAAAGGGCATCCCAAAATGGATGCCCTGTCTCGTGCCGCCCAGTTTTCTCCTTTTGCCGCCCTTACGGGATTTGATGATGCCATCGAAGAAACAGCAGAAGAATGGAGGGAAGGAACACTTCGGTAGGTTCCTTCCCTCTCTTTTAAGCAAACGACTTCCTTGTTGGGCATATTTGCAGTTTTTCCCTCCGGCGCCCAAGATTTCCGGTGCTTTTGGGCGTGTGAAGAATTTTCCCCTTATACGCCCTGGATTTTCTCCCTTTTTGGGCTCGACAGAGGATTTTTTCCCACACGCCCAGGTTTTCGCGATTTTTATGGGCGTGTCAGAAGTTTTTGTCCTGTGTGCCCAAATTCGACCGCTTTCGTGGGCGTAGCAGATAATTTTCTCTTATTCGCCCAAATTAGATTATCTCACATCTAACTCTTTACCAAGAAATCCACCATTTATGCCCGTTGTCCTTTCCCGAAACAACACCACTGCCTATGCTATCGAGAATATCGCCGCCTAAACAGCCATCCGCACTTATGAGAAAAAAATGTTTATCATTCCATAAACCATCTGCCCTCTCATTACTTTTCCTGTAGGCTATTGCCGAGTCTAAATCTCTGAATATGGGTATTCCCATATCTTTAATTGGTTGATATTCTAACGGACCACCACAATTCATATCCTTCTCTTTTATGATATGGTCATAGCTCATATCATCGGAACTCTGTAGATACCACTTGTATCGTTCTATCGGATCTTCCATATTTTCTCCCCAGGTGACGTCAATCATATACCAGTTACCATCAACTTTTACCTTGTTCCAAGCATGACCGTCCCATTCTCCGGCACCATTTGCCATTCCAGTGATTTTATAACAAGGTAATCCCACCTTTTTACACAGATATCTAAAACCATTCGCAAATCCTTCACACTTTGTAACCTGCCGTATCAATGCTTCATATGCACTTCCGTCCGAATCACGATCATAGATAATATTATCGCACATCCAATCAAATATTGCTCTACATTTTTCTTCTTCAGACATAGCAGGCTTGATTATTTTCTTTAAAATTTTATCTGCTTCCTTGCTTAAATCTTTTGTTCTGTCATAATTTGCATAAATATTTGTACTCTCTTCTGCTACCGAAACATGACAGGAAAAACGAATCCCATGCAAATAACAATACGCTTCCGTTTCTCCAAGTTCATTCCCATATATGCGATCGTACTCACCGTGATTTGAAGCAATTTTGCTATCCTTTGTTTTCCACTTTACGTATAATGTTTTCGCATTATCTCTTGAATCTTTGACCTCTGCATAGCTAAAAGTGTTCTTTGCAATTGACAAAGAATCGTGTACCACTTTATAGTTAGCTTTCACTTTTTTCTTCTCTGCATCTGTAAGTTTTACGACCGTAACATTATACTTTATAGTTTGCTTAGCCTTACCCTTTTTTATCCGGCACCACACGTATGTCTTACCCGGTCTTTTTGCTACGAGATGAGAATTTTTCGTGTCAACTGTCACAATTTCACTATTCTTTGAAGTCCAGAATTTTTCAAAAATAAAATTTCCCGGATCATACGCAAACACAGGACGGCACCTTTCTCCTGGATATAACTCCACCGAATACGATGTTAGCGCCGCTATCGATTTTGCGTTCACCTCCATGCCACTTCCAGCCAAAACGGAGATTACAAATAGAAAAATAGCAATGTATGCTTTTACTTTTTTTGCCCCTCGTGTTCTCATTTTTTCCTCCCAAAACATTTTACTCTGCCACAAATTTCAGTCCATTCTGAATTGCAAAGGCTTCTGCCGCACTTCCGGATTTGCCGTGAAGTTCAAAGTCTTCGGTATGAACACAGTAACCGTAACTTTTCTCAAGTCGCATTACAACGGTCGGAGTGCCATCCCAATTTGCGTACTCTAAAGCACCTGCTTTTGCAAATTCTTCATCCCTGTATTGGTTGTAATACTTCCACGCCAGATCCGCAACTTCTTCATTGTATCCTGCATCTTCCGAAACATTTAACTCCTTCAATGCCTGGTCATGGAAATAATAATAATCGTGTTCTAAATCTTCTTGCCAGAATTTCATAAATCCAAAGGCCAAAGGTCCAATGTTTGTTACCGATGACGGAACGGTAAGCTTCTTAATTGGATTATCATAAAAGGCTGCTTCACCAATGCTCTTAACAGTATTGGGAATAACCACCTTGCTAATTCGAGAATATACTCTACGTACATCCCCTATGCTATCATCCCAATATACCTTGGTACCTTCGCAGGCATAGTCTGCAATCTTGGTAGTACCTTTCTTAATAACGACACCTTCCGGATTGCCGTTGGTTCCAACGAAGGTGGTGCCAACATACACATTATCTCCCTGCTTAGAGAACCATCTGGTTTCCTTTAAGGCCATTCCGCTAACTTTTTTAATATTCTTTACGTTGATGGTAGCTAAGCTTCCACAATTGTAAAAGGCCTTGTAAGCCAAAGTTGTTACACCGGAAGGCAACTTCACGGAAGTAAGTGCCGAATTTTCAAAAGCAGAATCCGGAATCTCTTTTAAGTTCTTGCTAAGCGTAATTTTACGAAGTGCAAAGGTGGATAAAAATGCCTCCCGCCCCAGTTTTGTAACAGAATCCGGCATCGTAAAGGATGTCAAGCCGGTATAATAAAAGGCACAGTCACCAATGTTCTTTACTTTCTTACCTAAGGTAATTTTAGTCATATTTTCGCAACCTGCAAAGGCGGAACCTTCAATGGTGGTAACGGAATCCGGAAGTGTAACGGATTTCAAATTGCTATTCCATGCAAAAGCTCCGATTCCGATTCCGGAAACCGGCTTTTTCCCAAGCTTTTTCGGAACTGTCAGCTTTGTAGCTGTTCCTGTGTATCCCACAATGGTAGCCTTACCTTTGGAAATTACATACTGAAATCCCTTTTGGGTGCGAATCTTTCCTGCATAATCCGAGTCTCTCTTTGTCAACGCCTCTTTGTTAACATGGGCAGTCAGATATTTGGACATATCCGACTCTTTCTTCTGGCCGGTTGCTGCAACACCTGTCAAGGGACAGCAAATGGTGATTCCCATAATCAGCGCCAAGGCTGTAGATAACACTTTGATACCTGTTCTTCTCATAAAACCCTCCTTGTTATAAGATACTATAAAATGATTGTAGCACGTCACAGATTGCCTGGGGTATCATTCACATTTTTTTCACAAAATCATTCCCCGTAAACCAAATACTTATCCGCCTTTATCATGGTTCGATATTCCTCCGGAAGTGTCAAAGGCGGCACATCCTTAATGCGAAAACCCAGCTTCGAGGTTCGTTTTTTCAAAAGCAAAAGTTCTCCCGGTACCTCTGCCATGTATTCATAGGCCAACGCCGCTTCCTCCAACTGCCCAGCCTTTTCATATTCCTGCACCATTCTGTCCAATAACGTAAGATAATGAAGACGGAATGCCTCGTCATAAGGGCGAACTTCCATGGCTTTCTTCTGATAATAAATAAAGTGTTCAAAATCTCCTTCGTCCACCATAGAGAATGCCCTTGCCTCGTAGGCGGTAGCATCATAAGCATTTCTTTTTAAAATTCTTTCTGCCAATCGACCAGCCTTACTCACATCCGTTGTTTCTGCAATTTCCCGCTCCAACGCCGGAGTGTACCCGGGATACAACTTTATGGCAGTTTGGTCATCTCCCAGATTATAAAAAGCGTCCGCCATGCCAAGCCATACCGCTCCGATAATAATTGCGCATCCAAGAACGCAGAGAAGCCCCCGCGCCTGAATCGACAGCTTCCGAATTGCCATCTGCTCCGAACCGGAAAAATCCCCTGCCGAAGTCTTATCACCACCGGTCAAACCATCCATCAGGCAAACAAAAATCATACCAATGGTCAGAAACTGCATATCATAATCCACCAGCAAATGCAGGCAAAGCATGGCAAGCATCAGCTTTCTACCGGCATCTCCGCCTTGTTGAAATCCCCCGGATTTCAAAAGCTGATAAATCCACAGTCCCACAATCGCCACCGCCGGAAGGATACCTATATCCAACGCCAGCTGCAAATATTCATTATGAACATGGGCAACCGCATACACGCCGGTCTGATAACTGCCCTGCAAATAATAATAGCCGTAGTACCCAAGACCCAAGGGGTGACTACCCAGAATCTTAAAAGCATCCAGGTCATACAACAACCTTCCCCAAAGGGTGCTTGAAGAAAAAATACCTGCAAACATTCCCCGTCGCCAGCCCATGATGACAAAAACAAGTACCGCAGCACCTAATCCAAAACCTGCTGCCAAGCTTTGTTTTTTATCCCCGGCCACTTTTTTCTTCCACAAAATAACCGAGCCCATGATTAGCGTAAGCACCGTTAATCCATAGACGCCTCGGCTTCTGGTACAAACCACACCCACCATGCAAAGGTAGCTGCAAAGAAGGTCCAACCGTTTTCCACCTTTTGCAAAAAAACGATTCGTTCCTTCAATATATCCTAACAGCAGAAAAATCCCCAAGGTGTTGGGATACTGAAAGCTTCCTGCCAAACGTCCCGCCACAGAAATATAGTTTGGAAAAAGATCTGCCAGCATCAAAATTACCGACAACACCGTCATTACGCCTCCCACGTAGGGCAGGCTTCCAAGGATTCTCTCTCCTGCCGGTTCTTCGCACTGCCATAAACAGAGTAGAAATAAAAACAGACCGATGGCGCGTATGGCACCAAACCAGGCCAATCCCTTATCAATACTCCAAATGGGAACCAGACAATACATGCCTGTCAAAAGCGCCATTCCCCAAAAGAAACCATTTCGCTTCAGCCGCAATTCTTTTTTCCGCAAAAAAGCTCCCAGAAGGAGGACGCTTTCCACCGCGCAGGCTGCTGCCTGGGCATAGGTAAAGTACCCTCCCCCCGGGAGTAATAGTATGATAAATAATATGAGTAAGCTAAGCATCGCCATTTTCGTCACCTCGCATCTTGTGTTAGCATATCATGTTCTCACGAAAATAGCAATTTTGTTGTATCAGTTTTTCACGAAAATCACATTTGTTATAGACTATCGTACAATCTTATAATACTCGTTGGCAGTCATTTTATAAACCACCATATAAATCAGTGCAAAAACGCAGAATCCGATAGCAGAGGTTTTTGCCAGTAACATGTGATTGGTTACACCCATCAGAAGAACGATTTTTTCAACCAATGGGAAGGCAAAGGTTAAATGAATGCCTGCGGTAACAAGAGGAATGAAGAATACCAGTAACAACTGGGAGTTAATGCTCTTCTTGATTTCTCTTTCGGTCATACCCACTTTTTTCATAATGTCAAAACGTTTTACATCTTCGTAGCCTTCTGCCACCTGTTTATAGTAGATAATCAGAACCGTTGCCACCAGGAAGATAACGCTTAATAAACAACCTAAGAATAACAGACTTCCGAAGTTTGCCATATACTGGGAATATTCCTCTTCGTAGCAGCCGGTGGAACAGCTTAAGTCTTCCGCCACTTCATTATTGTAGTGAGCCTTTAACAAATCCTCTGCCAGCTTTGTGTTTTCTTCTACAGACAGGTTAGTATCAAACTCATAGTGCCAATACATCTGTAAATTTTTTGGCGGCTTTCCGCCAATAATCTGAATGTAGGGATAGGTTGCGGCCTCGATGGCGCCTGTCTCAAGCTCTGTTTTATCGCATTTTCTAACGCGGAAGGTTTCCCCCTTGTCAAAACGAACGGTTTTTTCTGTGTACTCACCTTTCTCATCATACATAAGCACTTCATCATCCGCAAGTTTTTCATTTTGGCCGTAATTGCGATTATAGTCCTCCAAAGACATCCAGTAAAACAGATATATATCTCTGCCTTTATCATCTTTGGTATAATCTACTTCTTCTGTGTTAAAGGTACTCTTGTTTCTTTCTCCGATAAAGAAGGACTGCACATAGTCTGCTTTATTTTTTGTTTTTGCATTGGCATCCGCAATTACCTTATCGTAAAGTTTGCGAACCTCGTCCCGCTTTTTATCAATATCCTCTGCTTCGCTGTGGAAGGTTGCGGTAATATTCACCTGCTTTGGATAATTGGTTCTTGCTGCCTCTCCGACACCAAGGTAAAGACACACCGTGGTTGCCATGGTTACCAGCACCATGGTAGATAAGATACAGATGGATGCCAGTCCCGCGCCGTTCCGATTCATACGAAAGCTCATGGATGAAACGGATACGAAATGATTTGCTTTATAGTAATATCCCTTTTTCTTTTTCAAACGATTGCACATAAATACACTGCCTGCAATAAACAGTAAATAGGTCGCCACAATAACCATAATTACGGCAATGAAAAATATTCCGATGGCTTTTACCGGCTGCTCAATGCTGACTGCCAAATAATACGCCACGCCCAAAATGATGGCTCCGCCAAGTGCCAAAATCACATTTCCCTTTGGTGGCTTTTCCCCTAACTTATCGGAGTGTAAAAGATTAACTGCCTGCATGCGAAGTACCTGCCAGGATGCTCCGATAAACTGCAGGAAGAATATGGCTGCAAACAGTCCCAATACTTCCAACACTCCGAAAACGGAGATTTTATATGAAAAAGTCACATGTCCCCCAATTAATTTCAACAGGCAAAGCTCTGCTGCCTTGCTGAATAAGATTCCCAAAAACAATCCCCCTGCCAGTGAGATTCCTCCGTTAATCAGGGTTTCCCATCCGCAAATTTTCAAAAGGCTCTGCTTGTTTAAGCCTAAAATATAATACAAACCAAATTCTTTTTTCCTCTGCTTCATCAAAAAGGAATGGGTATACACCAACAGATAGGTTGCAAAAATCGCTACCACAAATACTCCAAATCCCAAGGTTGCCTGTGCCGGAGCACCGCCTCTGGCGTTTCCCAGAGTTTCACTGCTTGCCAAAAAAACAATCATGTAGTCCATCATTACCATAATGATGCAGGTTAAATAATAGGGAAAATAGGTCTGGCGATTCTTACGGATTCCTTCCTTCGCAAGACGATAGAATAAATGCTTTCCCATTTTTATTCACCTCCTGTGGTCAAAAGTGTTAATGTATTGCTGATCTTCTGGTACATGGTCTCATTGTTATCCTCGCCACGATAAATCTGATGGAATACCTCTCCATCACGGATAAATAAAACTCGATTTGCATGGCTTGCCGCTTTTACGGAATGGGTAACCATGACAATGGTCTGTCCGGAACGGTTAATTTCTTCAAATAAGCCTAAAAGCTCGTCGGTAGCCTTACTATCCAATGCTCCGGTTGGCTCATCCGCCAAAAGCAATTCCGGATGTGTGATGATGGCTCTTGCCACAGCTGCACGCTGTTTCTGTCCTCCGGACACTTCGTAGGGATACTTGTCTAGAAGATCTGAAATATTCAAGGTCCTGGCAATGGGTTCTAACCGTTTTTCCATTTCCGGATATTTTTCTCCTGCCAAAACCAGGGGAAGGAAAATGTTATCCCGCAGACTAAAGGTGTCTAACAGGTTAAAATCCTGAAATACAAATCCCAAATGCTCTCTCCGGAAATTTGCCAGCTCCTTATCCGGAATTTTGGAAAGCTCTTTTCCTTTTAAAGAAACAATTCCTGCCGTGGGTTTATCGATGGCTGCCAGAATATTTAACAGGGTTGTTTTTCCGGATCCGGACTCGCCCATGACGGCCACATATTCTCCCTCTTCCACTTCAAAATTTACATTTTTTAAAGCCTCTACTTTAGCACCGCCGAAGCGGGTACTATATATTTTCTTCAGGCCCCGTACATCCAATATACTCATCTGATTTCCTCCTTTTTTATGCTGTCCTCATTATATGAAAAATGCTTGCTATATAAGCGCGGTTTGTGTGTAGTTCACAGCTTCCAGCGCATGAACGCTTGCGCTCAACGTCCGGCGTAACGGTACATAACCTTCCCTGCCGGGAAGGAAAGTACCGACGCCTCCCAATGTCATGCGCTTGGAATCTGTGACCCACACACATCACACTCTCATAACATTCATTTCTTCATCAACTATAGACAGTATAACAAATCAGGAAATCTTCCTCCATAGGATGGTCTTACAAAATCTTTTCAGTTTCTTACATTGGTGTAAGAAGTTGCATTTTTCCGGGTATCCTTTTATAATCAAGGAAAACACTTTTGGAGGTTTGCGGATGCGTAAGTTGAGAATGAGAAAGTTTGTAACTCTTTTGTTGGCAGGAATTATGGTGGTGTCTCTTTTTTCACCTATCACAGGAACCGGCATTCTGAAAGCAATGGCGGCTAAACCTGCTACCTTTACCATATCCAAAGATGACGAAACTACAGCTACGAAAATTCATTCCTTATTAATGTCCAAAAAGGAATTTCAGTTAAAAGTAAATGGAGGTCCGAAGACTGCCAATAAGAAACTGGGCTCTTTAAATAAGAAAATCCGGAAAATAAACGGACAGGGTGTTATTTTTCACGCCGCCCTTCTGAAGAAAAAGGGGAATTGTTCTCTATTTGAGGTTTCTTCTGAAAACGTGAAGTTATACCGCCTTTCCCTGAAATTTGTTTCCAAATTGTATAAGGGAATGCGCGAGAATGTGGGATTGGTATCTGACGAGGTTGTTAATGCCTACATTGCCGATTCGGAAAGCTATCCTGATATGGACACAAGAAAAATGCACATCTACTATGATATGTTCATCCGCTTTATACAGGAAAATCCAACCCTGGCTTTTTCTCGCAAATACGCGGGAGAAGCAACTCCTTCCCAAATTCGGGTAATTGGAGCAGATGAAGGAACCTGTAAAATTGTTCCTCTGATGAAGGATTCGGGATTTGCTATGAAACATTTGGTTTATGACACTTCCCTTATTCTAAAGGACGCAACTGTAAATGAGAATCAGGAAGGTATCTTATCCGTAAAATCTTTTTCCGAGTTTGCAAAGACTTCCGGAATCGAGGGAAAAGTAAAGGGCTGTTCCTGTTGGATGCAGTACTTTTCAACTGACGAACCTTGGAAAAATGCCACCTCTCCCGGCGTTTATACAAAAAAAGGTGCCTTTTTACTGGCACCTCAAACTCAACATCTCATTATTCTGAAAGAAAAAGATTTCGGCAACTTAAGCGATGCCATGAAAATCTGGGCCATCGGCAAGTCCGGCTACTTTTCCTGCAGCTTTTCCCGCCCGGCTTACGGTATGCTGTATTCCGCCGCAGCGGCAAACACCGCCGGTGGAAGTGCCGGAATGAAACTTTTATACCAAAACAAGGCCGCCGGGGTCTGCTCAGACTTTGCGCAAATGGAAAGCTTACTGTTCAAGGTTTTAAACATCACCCATTATTATCGTTCTAATTTCTGGATGAATCATTCTTGGACAGTGGTAAAAGTGAAAAACAGCAATGGAAAAACTCTCTGGATTCCTTTTGACTACGGAATCGGCCCCTCCGCGCTGTTGGATGTTCCGGAAGACGTACAGGAAGCCCTGTCTACCGAAGCTGAGCGTTACAAAATTTTCCTGGAGGGGATCAAGGGTGCCCCAGCCAAAAAGAATTTTACCACCCGGGACTTTAACTAAACACCTTACTCCAACCGTTCCTGAGGTCTTACCAGATTCAGTGACACTACCGTACCTTTCCCTACTTCTGAGGAAATGGCTATCTCATGCTTTAATTTTTCGCAAACCTGCTTGGTAAGGTAGAGTCCTAAGCCACTGGCTTTTTTGTCGGTACGGCCGTTGTAGCCCGTATATCCTTTTTCAAAAATACGGGGCAAATCTTCCGGTGCGATGCCAATGCCGGTATCCGCAATGGTGAGGATTCCCTCCTCCGACACGGAAATGGTGATGCCCCCTTCTTTTGTATACTTAATGGCATTTGTCAAAAGCTGCTCAAGGACAAATGCCAACCATTTTTCATCGGAAATGGTTTCATAACCGGTTTCCTCATAGCTAAGGGTCAACCTTTTTTCAATAAACTGGCGGGACAGTTTTCGAAAAACCTCCCGTAGCACATTATCCACAGCCACCGGACGAAGCACATAATCGGAACTTTCCGCCCCCAGTCTGAGGTAGGCAAGTACCATCCCCACATACTGTTCTACATAAAACAGCTCCGCCAACAAATGACGTGATAGAGGTGTATCCTGATTTTGCAAAGTTAAATGCATGGAAGCGATGGGGGTCTTAATCTGATGTACCCACACTGTAAAATACTCCATCATATCGGAAAAACGTTGCACCTGTAAATCGTATTCTCTGGCACTTTGCTTTCTTTCCTGCTCATCCTCCCACTCTGCCTCCCAGCGGCGCTTCATGCGCATATAGTCCGGTACCATCAGCAAAACTGCAAAAAACAGGCAAATGGCATAAGGATATAAAACCGCAAGAAGGGGTAATTCATACAGCCAGAAGGTAATGGCAAATATTACTCCCACCGCCAGGAAAAATAGAATCACACCCAAACGTTCCTTTAAATATCGCATCATATCTGATACCCCTCTCCGAATTTGGTAGTGATAAAATCTGTAACTCCGATTCCCTCTAGTTTCTTACGGAGCCGGTTTACGTTTACCGACAGAGTATTTTCATCCACAAAACAATCTGTCTCCCACAGACGTTGCATTAATTTTTCCCGGCTTACTACCTGTCCTCTGTTTTCCATAAGGCACAACAAGATACGGTATTCATTCTTGGTAAGAGACAACTTCTCTTCTCCATATAACACCACCTGTTCTCCGGTGTGAAGCATAACACCTTTATGTTCCATGACCGGCAAGGTGCCTGCGAAATCATAGCTTCTGCGTAAAAGGGCCTGAATTTTAGCCATCAAAACGCTGAAATCAAAGGGCTTTACCAGATAATCGTCCCCCCCATGTTCATGGCCATAACGATGTTCATGTTATCCCCTGCGGAAGATAAAAATAGAATAGGCACTTTGGAGACTTTTCGGATCTGGGTGCACCAATGATAGCCGTTAAAAAATGACAGCGTAATATCCAGAAGCACCAACTGGGGTGCTTCTTTCAAAAACTCTGCCAAAATATCCTGATAATTCTGCGCTCTGTATACTTCATAGCTCCAAGCTTCCGCCTGGGTTTTGATAGCGGCTGCAATGCCGTCATCATCCTCAACTAAAAAGAGCTTGTACATTACCTTTTCCCTCCAATATTTTAAGCATATGTTTACAGTACATCCGGAATATCCTTATGCAACTTCCGATATGCCCACAATGCCATTCCGGTCAGCAGGCAATACAGAATTACGAAATTCCGCATCTGACGTGGTGTATGCCAAAACCATCTTTTGTAAATCAGACAGTTACGGAATCCGTTTACAATAATGGTAACCGGGTTCCACAGCATGAGTCTGCGAAGCCAGTGAATTTCAATCTTATCTGCTGCATAAAGAATACCGGACAACCAGAAAAATGCAATGGTAATGGATTTAATAAAGTTATGGAAATCCCGACTGATAGCTCCAAGCATTCCCGCAAACAGCGCCCAGCTGTTAAAAAACAGAAACATCAGCAACATGTAAAACGGAATCTGCAAATAATAAACATCCGGCATGTAACCAAAGAACATGAAAATGATAATGGTTACTACCACCAACATACAGTGAATCAAAAACTCGGACAAATTCACGAAGGTGGGAATGGTGCTGATGGGATATTTAATCTTTGTAATCAAATAGGTGTAACGTCGCAGGGAATTGGAACCTCCCGGCAACATGCTCTGCATAAAGAACCAGGGAATAAGTCCTGCCAACAGCCACAAAAACTTGGGATATCCTTCCACCGGTGCTCCCTGCCTTAATCCAATGGCAAAAGCAAAATAATACACAAAAATGCGAATTGCGGGTTTTAAAAACAGCCAGAAGGGTCCTAAAAGAGCGCCCTTATACTGCTTTTTCAAATCCGTCAACGCCAGTTTTCCAATCTGATGCCGAAATGCAATATGATCCTTAACAATCTGCTTTACTGTATTCATACATTTTTCCTCAATCTAAAAATCTACCCACGGGTTACAGATATTTCTCATAAATGAATCTGCGTCCCTCCCCGCGGTACGCAAACAAACTCTGATAAATGCTGAGATCCGGTATGTTATTTCCCTCTACCAGAACCGGTCCGCGCCTTGTCAGCGCCACATCCCAGCCCACATAATGAATCCCTTCCACTTTGCGAAGCGCTCGCTCCGTCAACGCCAGGCACTCTTTCCAACGGGGAATTTGAAACCCTTCGAAAGCCTTTCCCGTAACCGGATGCTTCGTGTAAGATATTCCGTCCTCCCCCAGTGCCGGTGTAATAATCTTTCCTGTCTTTGTATCCACACCGCAGGCTATACCACCGGAGGATACATTATCGATAACACCTCTTACACCGAACCGCACAAAGGCGGCAAAAGCATCAAACTCTCCATCCTTCAAAATTGTAAAAATACGGATGGTGTTGACACTGTCTTTATAAAAACCGTTCATTGCCGGGTGCTGTTTAATCACCTGCTCAACTATCATTTTGGGTTCTTTTATAAAAAACTCATAGGCAGCTTCCCTTTCGGAAAAAGGAATGGTCTTTCGGTAGACACCCTTCCCCCCCCGCCAAATCCAAGGGTTTGCAAAAGACGTCCCGTCTCAATCCCATGAACTTTTTAAAAGAGGAATAATCACAATCTCTGTTTACCCAAAACTTACGTCCCAGAAATTCCCGGTAAGTTTCATTAAACAACTGTTTATTTTTCAATATATCGACGCAGTCCGGCGATACATACCGTTCTGCCAGCATACTACTGTCTTCCAAATTTGCAAAGGTTGCAAGAGTTTCATCCGTCAACTCAAAGCAACGGGTATTCTCGTAATTCTCTGTTGCAATACCAAAAACAGCCTTGCATTTCGCCATATGCTTTTTCACTTCATACTCGTTCCAGCCGGTAATCTTTGCAATACGCTGCACCCTTGCCGCATTTGTCGCATCCGTCTGTTCCTTCCACGCCGCAATTTCCTCCTCCGACATGGTATAAAGCTGATTATTCAAGGCCACCTTACCGCCAATCTGGTAAGTTTCCCGCAAGTGCAAAAGATACTCCGCCGCTTCTTCCTCCGTCCTGTCCGTAATCTCTGCCAGTCGCTTTGCCAGTTTTTGGCGATCCCGCTCCACTTTTTCCGAATGGAACCGAAGTTTTGCTTCATCCTCTAACAAATATACACGATGATTGGCATAGTACTTCACCGGAATATGATATTCCCGCCTGGCCCGTCGAATCTTTTCTGCCGCCTCTTTTTCACTGATATGAAGCTGCTCGGCTATAATCTCGGCATACATGGCTCTTTCGCTTTTTTCCATCTGCTCTCGCCCCTGCTTCTATTTCAAATTCTCATCCCTCAGATCCCCCGGGGTATTAAAGTCCCTGGTCTGATCCTGAATGTAAATATATTTATCGCTAATCTGCTTCTTATTGTATGGCAATCCCATAAAAGACTGATATACCTGCCATCCCTTACAGCTCTCAATTTCGCCGTAAGTAAACAGCTGACGCACATAATCCACATGAAGCTTAAATAACCGGCCATCTTTCACCTTAATGGCTACAATGGACCGCTCATTTCCGAAAAACAGCAAATCCTCTGCTTCAGTACTCATAATGGTGTCCATGGCCTCTTCGGAATAGAAGGTATCGCCATAAAGGAAGCACACATTGTCATCAATAAGCTCCTCGGTGAACCGGTCAATCTCCAGCACATTATTCAAGGGCTCATAACGGGTTGCCCCTGCCACTTCGTAGCGTGGATCATGACTGGTGATATAGATGGTGGCATCCTTTTCCCGCTCCCGCACCAAACGTACGGTTCGCTCCAAAAGGGTTTCATCCCCGATTTTTATAAAATGTTTGGGGATATCCCGGAAATTGTTCCAGCGATTTCCTTTTCCATCTGCCATAATGATGTATCTCATAGTGATGCTCCTTATTTAATGACTTTGTGGTGGCGGTAGAAATTACCCAATTCGCCGTTGCGCTGTCCACCCCAAAGCTGAATAATGTTTACACCGGAAGAGGTATTTGCCTCAATAATGCAAACCGTTCCGTCCTCTAACAGAATCAAATCCCATGCGATAAAATACATATAGGGAAAATGCTTGGTTAATTCCAGCATTTCCTCTTTTACCCGCTGCCAGTCCGGAATCTGTGCCCCTTCAATTGGCGCACCGGAGTCCGGGTGAACCTTATAAACATTTCGATTATGAAGGCTGCGTGCCTCAGTTAAAATACCGGTTTCTAAGTCAATTTTACTTACCAGACCACCACGGCTTCCGTTATCCACCGGGATGGTTGCAGAGGTACCGATTCTTTGTACCGCAAAGAAAATTTTAAATTCGTTGGTCTTCGGATCCCGCAGAGTAATCATACGAATGGTGTTAACCGTCTGATCGTACAACGCATCCGCATAAGCATGCTGTTTCATGGATTCGCTGATAAACCAATCATCTCTGTTTTTCAAAAAGGAGATAAACCGCTCTTCGGAATATTCCTCCCGGTCTACAATAATCTTACCGTCCTGATACAATAAAATATTTACACCGGTTCCCTTTCCTCTTCCGTAAGGCTTGATAAAAAGAGTTTTTCTTTCTTTTAACAGTTCAATTACTTCCTCGTAAGTCCGAACTTCGCTGTCAAAACTGGTGAGGAAACCGCCGTTTTTAATCATAAGACTTTCCGGAACCCGCACATACTGTTTCAAAATTTCAGCCGCAGCAATCTTGTTATTTAACAGGAAATCAAAGGGCGCATTAATGTAGCGGGAACGATACCAGTCAAATTCGGACAGATATTCTTTCTTATCATTGTGGTCAAAATCATATAACATCCACTGATCTGCCAAGAATCCACCGCCGAAATTCGCCCGCAGCTTCTTGATGAAGGAACATTTAAAATGATTCTTCACGAATAAAATCCGGTAAAAATATAAAACAAACAACCGTAATTTATTATAAAAGTTTTTATAAAAACGAATCATAATTCTCCTCTTTTACTTGCTTATCCCAATTTGCTGACCACCAACTGCGCCAGCTTCTGTGTACAGCATCCCATGTCCTGCGGCAAATAGTTCTTCCGGTAGGCATTCAAAACCTCCTGTGGATAATCGCCGCTTTGCAGGCTCTTCATAAGCTCTGCTCCATCCAAAAACGCACATCCCGGCATGGACTCAAAGGGATTTAAGTTAATGCCGTTCTTTGCGGTGTACTCTTCGTAATCATAGAGGTAATAATAAGTCTTGGCATTTAAAACCGCTCCCTCCAAAGCAATGGCAGAATAATCCGTAATCAGATAATCACATACAGACAAAAGCTCTACTGCCGAAAACTCCGGACAAGTTAATACCTCATCTCTATGGCAGGCAAGCTGCTGATTCGGATGACTCTTCAAAATCAGAATATACTTTGAAAAATCAATCTCATTTAACAACGGCTCCCAATCCAAATCAATATTTCTCCGGAAAGTAGGGGCGTACAAAATGACTTTTTTGTCCTTAAACTCCGGATAACGCTTAAGAGCCTTTTCCCGGTTCTCTTCCCTGGTTTTCAAAAGAAAATCAATTCTCGGCAAGCCGATATTCACCAGCTTATCCTCCGTTGTATCAAAGGAGGCACAATAAAAAGGATTAAAGGCCTTTCCTCCGGCAATAATATAATCATATCCCCGGTGCATTTTCAATAGTTCCGCTGTTTTTCTGCTTCTTCCGGATTCCCGATCCAGAGTCTGATATCCGGACTGTTTGATTTTTCCGATAGCATGCCACATCTGGATTACCGTCAGTGTCTTTTTATGGTGCAAAAGCGATACCGCCGGCCAGTAGGCATCCAGTACGCATACTCTTGCAGTGGCCAGATGATACATACTGCGCAGGGTATCCCAGGCAAAGCCCAGCATACCCTTCTTTGCATCATCCAGACGGTTGCAGATTGCAACAATCTGTATCCCGTCTTCCTGCCTCAACAGTTCATCCTTCAACAGTTTAAAATCCAAAGACAGTTCATCTGACTGACGGCTTAGAAATACTACCTTTTTGTTCTTTGCCGGACACAGTTTTAAAATTCCATAGACTACTGCCATCAGACCTTTTCCGATCTGAACAATTATTTCTTTCATAATTCCTATTTATTCTTATAGAACAACTTATACTGAAGTCTTCCGCGACGGAAGGTTCTGGTTTTCTTTCCGCCGATAGCGCGCTTAATGGCACGCTTGGTTCTCTTATACATTTTACGTGGACGGAAGCCTGATTTCTTCTTGGTAACCACTTCGGTATCATCGGTAGTTTCCTCTTCGCCGCTGTCTACGTCGCCGCTGTCATCCACTGCGCCATCGGAATCATCATCCGAATCATCGTCCTCATTGGCGCTTGGGCTGTAAAGTTCACGAAGTCGGTCGTATTCCTCACGCTTCTTTTGTTTTTCCTCTTCCATCTGAGCCAATGCTTCTTCACGCAAATCTGCTGCCCGCTGAAGCACCTCTTCCTTATGAACCGCTTCACGGCACCATAATGGCTTGTAATTGGAAGATGTATATTCCATAAAATGTTCGTTTGGCTGTCCCGGTTCTACCCTTCTTGCTTCCCGATCAATGTGTACCGGGAAGTTTTCAAATTCGTATCCCTCTTTTGTAAAGGTAAGACGTAACAGCATACCTTCGGTAGCTCCTTCCTGAGCACGCTGATAGTCTGTATCGAACATACAGTTACCCAGAGAATAGAAGATCATTTTCTTTCCAACCTTCTCGTATCCCTGAACCACGTGTGGATGATGAGCAACCACAAGATCCGCACCCAGACTTAAGTAGGACTGTAACTGCTTACGGGTATATGGCATGGGAGCATACAAAAACTCATCTCCGCCATGGTATACTACAACCACCCAGTCCACCTGTTTCCTTAATTCCGCAATCTGGGCAGCAATGTATTTTTCTTTTCCTTCGTAAAACGGTCCTGCCATACGTTTTCCCGCAACACGGAAGTTCTTATACTGTAAGGAAAAAACACCAACCTTCACCTTGTCTCCAAGGATTACGAACTTGCATGCTTCTTCAATATTCTCTCCGGCTCCGATGAACACAGAATCCGTCTTTTTCATATTTTCCACGGTATCCATCATACCAATACGTCCAAAGTCCATCATATGGTTGTTGGCAAGACTGAATACCGGGTTCTTAATCTCTTTCTTAATGAAAGGAATTACCGCCGGATCACTTCGATGGGCAAGACGACGTTTCTTCGTTACCCGACAGGAAGTAATAGGGCTTTCCTGGTTAATTACATTATAATCGTTATCATTAAAGAACTGTTTTACCTCTTTGGAAAAAACTTCCTCCTGCTTATACGCATCCTGGAAATATCCACTGAAGGAAATATCTCCTGTAAAACCAATTCTGGTCTGGTCATTCTTACTCATCTTCTTCAAAATCCTCCTGCATTGCTGCATTGAACTGCTCTTCCATATGTTTATAAAGATGAAGCTTACCGTTAAATCTGGTTAACTGAGCAGATACACACTGTGGACGTGCATTTCCTTCTACGAATACCCAGCCTCTTTCGGTATAAGCCAGATCCCATCCTACAAGTCGGATTTCCGGAAGTACATGAGCCAGCTTGTCTACCAACTCTAACAGCTTATCCCATTCCGGAATCTGTAATCCGATTAACTGCTTACCGGTATCCGGATGGAAGATGTGCTCCGCTCCAAGCCAGTCACGGCCCGGCAGGTACGCAATTCCGGTCTCCGGATCTACAATAATCGCCAAACCACCGGAACTCATATTGTCTGTGTGGCTTCCTCCCATACCCATACGCAAGAAGCACCACTGAATTTCCGCTTTTCCTTCCGGTGTCAAAAATGCTACCACACGCATGGTATTTACTGACTCCGGATGCAAAGAACGAATAGGATCCGCCTGCACAATCAACTCCTCTACTACACAGGCTCCGCCATGTACAATAATGGTAAATAAATCCTCCAGGGAATCATAGTCCTTGGTTTCAAAAATTTCTACACCATGGCCACCGTAATCACATGCCGGTTTATAAATAAATCTCGGATGACGTTTTGTAAACTCACAAAATGCCTCGTAATCATCATTATCATAAATACACAAAACCTCACGGCCATAATACTCCTTAAATTTCCGGTAGGTTTCTGTTTTCATGTTCAGATAATCCGTATAGTTCGGGTTATTGAACTTGCGATAATAAGGATATTTATTGTTTCTCGTAACGTAGGTTTTTCTTGCTTCATGGGACAGATACTTAAAATCAAAAGAGAAATACTCTCTTGTTACTGTTCCATACATAAAACGGCTTGCCAAAATGTCATTATATACACGATTTACAATGCGTTTGTTCGCCATTTCTTCTTCTGTCAGGTAGCCTGCCATAACCTTCAGGGCTGCTTTCTTTCTTCTTGCACCCTTTCCCATCATGCAAAGTGCCACTCTGTAAGTATGTCCGATAAAAGACTGGTATGCCGGAGAATGAAAGTCATTCGCAATACACCATCTTCTGAACTTCTTTGCCACTTTTTTAATCTTCAAAGTCGTTTCACACCTCTCTTTTTTGTAATGACTCTATTTTACCTTCACAACCTTATAGTTGGAAAAATTAGAAAAACTGTCATCTTCCATAACTGCACGGATTCTCCAGTAGTATTTCTTTCCTTTTTTCAGCTTGCCACTTTTATAGGTAAGCTCCTTCGGAGAAATCTTCTTTACCAAAGAATACTTCATACCGTCGGTACTGCGGAATACATAATACCGAACTGCTCCCTTTACTTTCTTCCATCGAAGAGTCACACGACACTTCTTGCTGCTGGCTGATGTTAACTTCGGCGTAGGAAGTGTATTTTCCTCTTCACGATAGCTGGTATATAACGTATACACACCAACAGACTGTATTGATGCATCGAATCCGCAACGTTTTACCAGTTTATCTGCCAGTCTCTTATACTGCCCGCCTGTTGTAAAATCATTTGGGCAATCCTTCGTAGTATCTACGAATACCCATCTGCCATTCACATAGGCCTCATTCCATACATGAGTTCCGGCATTCAGTTTGGCGGCGCTCATGTTTTCCCAGGACATGCCCGGAATTCTCAAAGCTGTTCCTCTGGCGGTTCTGCAAGGAATACCAAGGGAACGGGTCATAGCTGCATACAAAGCGGAAAATCCGTTACATACGGTTCTTGTCTTCGCTCCGCTTTCCATGGATTTAACCAGGTCGTAAGGGTTTAAAGTCACTCTACCGCTTTTTGCCATTTCTCTCTTTGTTGCCTGGCTTGCATCGTTATATGGGATGTCGTAATACAACGTATTGCAAAGATAATCATGAATCTTTAATAACTGCTTGTAGCTGTCGGTCTCTCCTCCAACCACCTTCTGGGTAAACTCAGCAATTGTCTTCTGCTGGGATTTCGTCAGAGAAGTAATATCATTTTGAGAATACTCTCTTCCATTTCGTAATTCATGGGCCATATCCGCCATGGAGGTATCCATGTACTCTTTGGTCTCCCGTGTATTACCGGCAATCACTCTGGCATTTTCTTCTTCGATGGCATTAAACCTTTTGATGAAGACACCCTGACTGTTTTTCACAATGGGAATATAACGCATCTGGGCTTCATCTTCAAACTTATCGGATCCATCTTTATTAAAACGAACACTTAATAAATAATCTCCGTTTGGTACCGGATTGCCGTTACCCTCTTTTGTAAAATCCAAGGTTTTGGAAAAACTGCCATCACCTTCCGGTTCTCCGAAACTGTTGTTTTCACCTCCATAGTAATGCCAGAACAGATAGGTCTTACTATTCAGCGGCCGAATACTCACACGATACTGCACATACTTTTCCGCAGTTTTTCCGGAAACCGTAAGCTTCATGCCATCGGTTGTAATATCATAATACTCAATCTGACGCATGGGTGAACCGGCTCCCACACTCTGAAAGGAAGTAACCAGTTCCGGTGTCTGTACATCCTGTGGTGTTACTTTTGCGCTTGCCTGCATAGGAAGCATTTCCACCAACATAGCTGCTGCCAATAATCCTGCAATAATTCCTTTACGTAAACTCATTTTCTCGCCCTCTTATTTCTTATCTTTTTGCTTTTTCTCTTTTTGTTCTTTCTTTGCCGTAATGACTTTATAATCTGAAAAATCGGTAATTGCTCCCGACTTCATTACTGCCTTCACCATCCAGTAGTACTTCTTACCATTGGTCAACTTACCACTCTGGTACAGAAAGGTCTTTCCTGAAACCTTGGTAATTCGTGTATAGTTTTCACCATCCGTACTGCGGTAAACATAGTAACGCACCGCATCCTGCAGCGGATACCATCTTAATCGAATACTTCGATCCTTATTGGATACGGATCGCAATTCCGGAACCGGTGTATCTGCAACCGTAATCGCCTTATGATTGGAAAGCTCACTTTCTGTTCCGTTCTTAGACCAGGCGGTTATTTTCCAGAAGTATTTCTCCCCTGCGGTAAGGATGTTACTCTTATAAACCGTTTCCGATCCATCTACCACATCCACTTCCTTATATTCGCCGTCCACACTATCGCTACGATAAATGGTGTAATCTACTGCCTGATCCGTCTGGTACCACCGCAAAGTCACCTGTCTGTCTTTGGAAGAAACCGACCATAATTCCGGAATCTCCATTGTGGTCTTAATACTCATACTCTCAGACAGCGGCGCCCGCTTGTCATTTCCGCGAACACCTCTTACTTTATAGTAGTAAGTTTTGCCATAGGTTTTATCGTAATCATCCGTAAATTCCACAATCGCATCGGAACTCTGGATGCTTTCCAAGCAAGAATAGGTTCCGTTTTTGGAACCACTACGATATATTTTGTATTCTGTAATGCCTTCAATTCCTTTAAACTGCAGGGTCACCTCACCGTTCGCACTGCTTGTGGACAGAATCTCCGTCTGAGGAATCGCTGTCACATTTACACTTTTAAAAGCGGATTTCCGGGTTTCCATGGCGTTATTATCCACAGCCGCCACCTTATAATAGTAGGTGGTTCCCGGTTCCAGATTCGTATCGGAATAGTGTGTATCCTTTAATTCCGCAATTTTCGTATAAAAGCCCTGACCGCTGGAGCGATACAAATGATAGCTAACCGCTCCGTCTACCGCAGTCCAACTTAATTCAATGGGTTCATAGCGTCCCGGAATGGTGGTTACCACCGGCGTATTTATTGTAGCATACGCTGTTTCACGATAACTGCTATACATAATGGCTACGGCAATAGCCTGCTTGGATGGGTCAAAACCGGAGTATCGTACAATTTCATCCGCCTTATAAACATAATCCCCATCTTCCGTATAATCGTTGGAGCAATCTCTGGTGGTATCTACAAAAACCCAGCGATCATTTACATACGCTTCATTCCATACATGGGTTGTGGTTGCCAACTGCTCATCATCCAACTCATTCCATGCCGTTCCCGGAATACGAAGGGACTTACCTCTGGCGCTTCTGCAAGGAATTCCCAAAGAACGGGCCATGCCTGCATACAACGCAGCAAAACCGTTGCATACGGTTTTCATATCTTCTCCCTCTAACAAACCTTTTGCCAGTTCGTAAGGATTTAAGGTTACCTTTCCACTGTTTGCCATTTCACGCTTTTCCGCACTGTTGGCAAGGTTATAGGGGATGTCATAATACAGATATTCACACAAATAATCGTGTAATTTTAAAAGCTGTTTGTAAGGATCTCTCTCCTCACCTACAATCATCTTCGCACATTGAGCTATGGTTTGCTGTTGTGCTGTCGTAAGGGCCGCCACATCTTCCTTTGTGTATTCCCTACCGTTACGTAGTTCATGGGCCATATCTGCCATGGATGTATCCAGGTAATACATTGGAAGATTCTTGTTACTGCTGATTACCCGCTCATTTTCCCTCTCAATGGCGGAATACTGGTTAATAAAAATGCCTGTCTCGGTTTTGGTAACCGGAACGTAACGCATCTGAGCTTCTTTTGGGAAAACTTCATCACCGGTTACGTTAAACCGAACGCTTACCAGATACTGACCATCCTCTATATCTGAAAAATCCAGAGTTTTGCTAAAAGTACCATCTGCCTCCGGAACGCCTATGCTATCCGGATAGAACAAATACTCCGCTTCTGCCAGATTTCGTATAGCTATCCGATACTGCTGATACTGTTTTCTCGTCTTTCCGGAAATTGTCAAATTCAATCCGGATGCACTCATGTCATAATACTCGATTTCCCGCATCGGTGAGTTAGGATCTACGCTGTGAAAACTGGTTATCAGTCCCGGCGCTGCCACATCCTGACTCGTCACTGCTGCATAAGAAGTTAGCGGAATCATCCCAACACTCAAGGTTAAAACCAACACCAGGCTGAGTATTCTCTTCTTAAGCCTCATTTTTTCCTCCTTTAGTATATCTCACACTCTTTATTACATCTGCATAATGGTTTTTTTCTTCTTCTTTTTCTTCTTGGCTTCCTCTAATTCCCGGTCAACCATTTCTTCGTAAAAATCGGCTGCTTCTTCCACATTGCTGTCAAAAATCAGCTTACCGTCTTTTAACACCATACCTCGGTTGCAAAAATCCTTCGCCACCTCGGTAGTATGGGTTACAAACAGAAAGGTTACCTCACCGGATGCCAGAATTTCCCGAATCTTCTGATTGCATTTCAGACGAAATGCCTTGTCACCTACACTTAATGCCTCATCCACAATCAATATCTCCGGTTCTACATTAGCATTAATGGCAAAACCCAGTCTTGCCTTCATACCGCTGGAATAGGTTCGTACCGGCTGATCCATGTAATCACCGATATCCGCAAATTCCACAATGGCTTCTTCCAGCTTTCGGATTTCCTCATTGGAGATTCCCATAAGCTGTCCGCGGAAATAAATATTTTCCCGTCCGGTAAAATCCGGATCGAAGCCCGCTGTCAACTCCAAAAGCGCACTGACACGTCCATTTACATCAATCTTGCCCTTTGTAGGATAGATAACGCCGGTAATCATTTTCAATAAGGTAGATTTACCTGCACCGTTTCGTCCGAACAAAGCCACGGAATCTCCCTTTTTTACCTCAAAGGTCATATCACTGATGGCTTCCTTTATTGTGGGCTTAATCCGTTTATTAAAAACAGCATGCAGCCGCTGTCTGTCGTCTTTGTACAACTTATAACGTTTGGTAACGTTACGAAACACAATCGCGTTTTCCATAGTTTTCCTCTCTAGTCCAACGCCTCGGCACTGAACTTTTTAAACTTAACCTTTACGTCCTGGTCATCCTCGAACACCATATCAATCATGTTCTGGAAGTTCTCCGATAAATCACTGGCATAGCACTGATGTTCCAAATTCATGTGCTCATCTGCCAGCATATCTTTTTTTGCCAGAATTCGTTTTACCTCACCGATAACCTCCGCGGAAGGATTCAAAAGTTCCAACTGCGGATATAATCTGCGGAGATTCTTCTTTATAAAAGGATAATGGGTACATCCCAAAACCAGCTTTTGAATTTCATGTTCTGCTATGAAGTCATCCAGATAATGTTTGATGGTCAAATCCATAATCTCATCATCAATAATGCCTTCTTCAATCAACGGCACAAATAAGGGACAAGCTCTACTATACATCTGCGTATCCGTATCCTGTCTCTTCACGAGCTCCGTATAGACACCACTTCCAATAGTAGCTTTTGTTCCTATAACACCGATGGGCACATGCTCCATCCGTCCCCGCTGATCCCGGATAATCCGCTCTGCCATGGGTTCAATCACACCTACTATCGGCAAATCCGGATAACGTTTCCGCAAATCATCTATACAGGTTGCACTAATGGTATTACATGCAATCACCAGCATTTTAATATCGCGACTCACCAGATAATCGGCTATCTGAAATGAGAATTTCTTAATGGTATCAATTGCCTTTGATCCATAAGGGGTTCTGGCTGTATCGCCATAATAAATCACCCTCTCGTTAGGCAAAAGTTTCTGTAAAGTCGGGATACAGGTCAGTCCTCCAACTCCCGAATCAAAGAAACCAATTGGTCTATTATCCATAGGTTATTCCTTCCATTTATTTCTATTCCAAACAACTATTATAGCACAAAAGGCTAGCCGAACGCAAGCAAATGCATGTATTCGGCTATCCTCCCTGATAAATCATTTAAAATTTCACCGGCAGAAAGGCGTACACCACTGCCACAACCACCGCTGGTACCAAATTCGCCAGGCGAATCTTCTTTCCCCAAATCAGATTGATTCCCACACAGAAAATCAGTGCGGAACCTACCAGCGACAAATTGTCCAACGCCTCTGTAGTCAATAACGGCTCAATTGCTCTCGCCAACAGTGTAACCAGTCCCTGCAGAACAAAAACCGGCACTGCTGAGAACATACAGCCCTTTCCCATAGAAGCAGTCATAATCATGATAATAATAAAGTCTAAAATCGCTTTTGCAATTAATGTTGTGGGATCGTGGTTGATACCGTCCTGAATGGCTCCCACAATTGCCATTGCACCGATGCAAACCGTTAAGGATGCGGTCATAAATCCATCCAAAAATCCGCCGTCACCCTCGCTATGGCTCACTTTCCGAAGCCAGGTTCCCAGTTGTTCGAACCGGTACTCCAAATTCAGCGCCTCTCCTATCAGTGCCCCCAATGCCAAACTGATAATCAGCATCATGGATCCCGTAGTTTCCAAATGTCCGTCTTTTCCTATTAAAAGCATCTTCTCCATAGTGCCCCCAATTCCCAGGAATATGGTACTGATGCCCAGCGCATGCATCACAATCTCCTGGAATCTCGGCTTAAAGCCTTTTCCAAACAGTAGCCCCACCAATCCACCTGCAACAATGGCAGCAGTGTTAATCAGGGTTCCTAAACCTATCATATGGCACCTCGCTTTTTAATTTATTACTCTTTATTTTACTACAAAAAATAGGGAAAAAACAAGTGCCGGATTTACAAGACAGTTCGCAATCTGTCAGCATTCTCGTCTTGCAAAAGCCAAAACTCCTTTGCTTACCTACCATTTATCATTTTTCGCCTCTCAATAGGTAAATTTCGCAATACGCCTACCTATGTTGTGTTCTGCATTTGATAAGTGTAAAATGAAAGCAAATAAGTGTATTCAGTTCCGTTTTATTCTGGATAGGATAAGATGATGAAAATAAACAAGGACAGGAAAGGGGCTTATAATGATTGATATTACAAAGCTTAGCAGTCGATATTTTGTAAGAAGCCTTGAGGCTTCGGATATAGATACTGTTGTTGAATTGTGCCGGCAAAATACGATTTTTTACAAGTATACCAATGCGCGCCCAACCATAGAAGATGTTCAGGATGATATGCAGGCGACGCCACCGGGAATTGACTTTTCTGCAAAATACTACTTCGGATTTTTCGATAATCAAGAGCTTGTAGCTGTCATGGATCTGGTTGACGGATACCCGGAGGCTGATATTGCTTATATCGGGTTCTTTATGATGGATATGAAGCATCAGGGTAAGCAGATCGGAACGTCTATTATTTGCGAGGTCACTGACTATTTGCGGTCGATTGGAAAAACTGCGATCAGGCTTGGGATAGATAAGGAGAATCCCCAATCGTCCCATTTCTGGAAAAAGAATGGATTCAAAGTGATCAAGGAAGTCGATGTGAATGGATGGACTAAATTTGTAGCAGAGAAGAGGTTAAATGCGAGAGGGACTGTCACTTTAGATGATTAATTCATCTGGGCGATAGAAAAAATGACCAGTCCGTTGCATTTCGCTTGAAAGACAAATAGCAAAAAGAGCTTCATAGCTTTCGCACTTTCTCGAGCGCCCTGCAAACAAAGTTTGAAACGCGCCCCGGCATAATTCGGCATGTGCGAAAGAGCGGGGCAGCCCACAACTGGAGGACTTTTCAAGGCGTCGGTACTTAGCAAGGGCAGGTGGATTTTTCCACCTGCCCTTGGTTATGTACCGTTACGTCTTGTCAGAGCGAAAGCGCTCCTCCGGTGTGGGCTGTCCCACTCCTGTCATACACAACGAATTATGCCAACTCTTCCTTCAATGCCTGTGTCAGCGCCGGCACAATCTTCTTTAAATCTCCAACGATACCGTAGTCAGCAACTTCGAAGATTGGTGCATCCTCATCCTTATTAATAGCGATGATGATGTCGGACTCTTCCATACCCGCTACGTGCTGAATTGCTCCGGAAATACCGATTGCAAAGTATACGTTTGGACGAACGGTTTTACCCGTCTGTCCTACCTGGTAATCCTGCGGTAACCAGCCGTTTTCTACAACGGCACGGGAGCAGCTTACCATTCCGCCAAGTACGTTTGCCAATTCTTCTAACATCTTGAAGTTTTCCGGTGATCCAACTCCACGTCCGCCGGATACTAAAATCTTAGCGTCCATGATGTTCTTAACGGATTTTGCCTGCTTAATAACATTGATAATCTCAACATATTTGTTGTTCTTGGTAAATCCAGGATTGTAATTAATTACCTCTGCTTTTGCACCCTTCTTTGGCTCAAGCTTCTGCATAACACCCGGACGAACGGTTGCCATCTGCGGACGATTATCCGGACATGCAATGGTTGCAATGGTGTTTCCACCAAATGCAGGACGGGTCATCAATAACTGGTTATGTTTCTGCTCGCCATTCTCAGGTGGATTCAATGGGAAGTCACCAATCTCAAGAGAGGTACAGTCTGCTGTCAGACCGGTTTTTACTCTTGCAGATACGGTTGGTCCCAAATCTCTTCCGATAGCGGTTGCACCAACCAACATGATATCCGGTTTGTACTCGTTGATTACGGATGCCAATGCGTGTGCGTATGGCTCGGTACGATAGGTTTCCAGTTCAGGGTCATCTACTACGATTACTCTGTCTGCACCGTACTCAGCCAATCCGTCAACCAAGCCGCTAACATTATGTCCAAGAAGGACTGCTGTAACTTCTGTATTTAAATCTTTTGCAAGGTCTTTTGCCTTACCGATTAATTCATAAGCAATGCTGCTCATCACATTATCTACCTGCTGTGCGTAGATAAATACTCCTTTATACTGTTCCAAACCCATGATTGTCACCTCTTTCCTTCCTTATATAACATGCTTCTCTTTGAGTTTGCCCATGATATAAGCTACAGACTCTGAAGGATCTAAGGTCACCTTTTCACCGGCACCTTTACGTACCTTATCAGAAGCCTTTGCAATCTTTGTCGGGGAACCTGCAAGACCGATATCGGAATCGCTTAAGTCTTTCAGGTCTTTTCTTCCCCAAACGGTAATTTCTTTTTCATCATAAGCATCAAAGATTCCGCCCGGTGTCATATAACGAGGAACATTGAGTTCGGAAAGTGCTGTAACAAGACATGGCATCTTTGCTTTTAACTCATGGTATCTGTCTTCGTACTGTCTCTTAACGATTACATAGTCGCCTTCTACCTTTATATCTTCTGCATAGGAAATTACAGGAATTCCCAAATGCTCTGCAATCTGTGGTCCTACCTGCGCGGTATCGCCGTCAATTGCCTGACGTCCGGTAATAATTAAATCGTAATCAATATTTCTTAATGCACCTGCGATGGTAGAAGAGGTTGCCCATGTATCTGCACCGCCCAGTACACGATCGGTTACTAAAATTGCTTTATCAGCGCCCATTGCCATTGCCTCACGAAGTACATCTTCTGCCTTCGGAAGTCCCATGGTAACAACAGTTACTTCTGCGCCGGTTTCATCTTTAATTCTAAGAGCTGCCTCTAAGCCAGCCTTGTCGTCCGGGTTCATAATGGCAAGCATTGCTGCTCTGTCAAGTGTACCGTCCGGATTGAATTTAACGCCGCCCTTGGTATCAGGCACCTGTTTTATACATACAACGATTTTCACGGTATTCTTCACTCCTTATATAATTATTTCAGTAATGCACCAGAGATAACCATTCTCTGAACCTCTGATGTTCCTTCATAAATCTCTGTGATCTTCGCATCACGCATCATACGCTCTACGTCATATTCACGGATATATCCATATCCACCGAAGAGCTGTACTACCTGGGTAGTAACTGCCATAGCGGTTTCAGCAGCAAATAATTTTGCTTTTGCAGCCTCTACGGAATATACTTTCTGGGTAGCCTTTGCCATTGCAGCCTTGTAAACCAGCCATTTTGCAGCTTCAATTCTGGTAGCCATATCAGCCAGCTTAAACTGGGTGTTCTGCTGCTGCGCGATGGAACGTCCGAACTGCTTTCTTTCCTTGGTGTAAGCGATGGCACGATCCAACGCACCCTCAGCAATACCAAGCGCCTGAGCAGCGATACCGATACGTCCGCCGTCTAATGTATGCATTGCGATTGGGAAGCCCTTTCCTTCCGGTCCTAAAATGTTCTCCTTCGGGATTCTGCAATCCTCAAAAATTAACTCGTAGGTGGAAGATCCACGGATACCCATCTTCTTCTCCTTGGTTCCGAAAGAGAAACCAGGAGAATTCTTATCTACGATAAATGCAGAGAAGTTCTTTTTCTTACGTCCCTTCTTATCTTCTGTTACGCTTGTGATTGCGATTACGATGTAAACATCTGCAACCTTACCGTTGGTGATGAAGCACTTGGAGCCGTTTAATACCCACTCATCTCCATCAAGAACCGCTTTCGTCTGTGCACCCTGTGCATCCGTACCTGCTCCCGGCTCTGTTAAGGCAAAAGCGCCTAACTTTTCACCTGTTGCAAGAGGACGAACATATTTCTGTTTCTGCTCTTCGGTTCCGTATGTCATAATCGGATCGATACATAATGAGGTGTGTGCAGAAACGATAACGCCGGTGGTTCCGCAAACCTTGGAAAGTTCCTCTACGCACATAACGTAGGTCAACGGATCACATCCCTGTCCGCCATACTCCTTTGGTACCGGAATACCCATAAAGCCGGCTTTTCCCATTTTATTTACGGTTTCCTGTGGAAACTGCTCTGTTTCATCTACTTCCTGAGCCAACGGTTTTACTTCTGTTTCAGCAAATTCCTGGAACAGATTCCGGGCTAGTTCATGTTTTTTATCTAAAGAAAAATCCATGATATCAATTCCTCCATTTACAATAAATTATTCTGCATCCATCGGGGTCTTGGTGCGGTCTGCATTGTAGATATAGAATCCTTTTCCGCTCTTAACACCAAGGTTTCCGCCACGAACCAGCTTACGAAGAAGCGGACATGCACGATATTTGCTGTCGCCGGTCTCGTTGTATAAAACGTCCATAATAGCAAGGCAGATATCCAATCCGATAAAGTCACCTAACTCAAGTGGTCCCATTGGATGGTTAGCGCCTAATTTCATAGCGGTATCAATACCTTCTACGTTAGAAACACCTTCCATCTTAATGAATGCTGCTTCATTGATAAGTGGAATTAAGATACGGTTTACAACGAACCCTGCTGCCTCGTTAACCTGTACCGGATTCTTACCGATTGCTTCTGCAATTTCTTTAATCTTATCAACGGTCTCAGCCGGTGTATTAACGCCTGCAATAACCTCAACCAATTTCATACGATCTGCCGGATTGAAGAAATGCATACCAATCATCGGACGGCTTAATCCGTTTCCGATTTCAGTGATGGAAAGGGAAGAAGTGTTGGATGCAAAGATACAATCCGGTTTTGCGATTTTGTCTAATTCTTCAAAGGTTTTTTTCTTAACTTCCATGTTTTCAAAAGCAGCTTCTACGATAAGATCGCAGTCCTTGCATAAATCTTCTTTTACTCCAGGAGTAATGCTCTTTAAGATATCATCAACCTTAGCCTGCTCCATTTTGCCTTTTTCGACTAATTTAGCGTAACCTTTAGCGATTTTATCTTTTCCGCCTTCAGCCCATTCCTGCTTAATGTCGCAAAGACATACTTCATAACCGTCTACCATTGCAAATGCTTTTGCAATACCCTGTCCCATGGTACCTGCACCAATAACTCCAACTTTCATTTTCATGCCTCCTGATTTCTATTTATTCTTAAACGGAACTACTTTTAATTTCTTTTCTTTGTCTTTCTCTAAGAAGTTTGCCATTCCGGCTCTCTGATCTTCGGTTTCGAAGCATGCGCCGAACAACTTCTCTTCGATTACGATAGCCTTATCCATATCTACCTGAAGGCCTTCGTTCATGGCTTTCTTACAGTTACGAACAGCAATCGGTGCCTGTGCTGCAATACCGGAAGCCATCTTGTTAGCTGCTGCCAAAAGTTCTTCGATAGTATCATATACTGCATTTACAAGACCGATTCTGTATGCTTCGTCTGCCTTGATGTTACGTCCGCCGTAAACCATTTCTTTTGCCTTACCAACGCCGATTACTCTGGCAAGTCTCTGGGTTCCGCCGAATCCCGGAGTAATTCCAAGACCAACCTCCGGCTGTCCAAACATTGCGTTTGCGGAGCAGATGCGGATGTCACAGCTCATAGCAAGTTCATTACCGCCACCTAATGCAAAACCGTTTACTGCTGCAATGACAGGAATCGGGAAGGTTTCAATCTTACGGAAGATATCGTTTCCGTATTTACCAAACTTCTCGCCTTCTGCCTTGGTCATGGTGCTCATAGCTCCAATATCCGCGCCGGCTACGAAGGATTTTTCTCCCGCACCTGTTACGATGACACAACGGATTTCCTCTAAATCAATGCCGTCAAAAGTTGCTTCTAAATCCCGTAAAACCTCTTCGTTTAATGCGTTTAACGCTTCCGGTCTGTTAATGGTAACGGTAGCTACATGTCCGTTTACCTCATAATTTACAAATCCCATGATTCTACAATCTCCTTTTACCTTAATATTTCTCTACTACAGTTGCGCAGCCCATTCCACCGCCGATACACAAGGTTGCAAGACCTCTCTTGTACTCAGGGTTCTTCTGCATTTCGTAAAGTAAGGTTACCAAGATACGTGTTCCGGATGCTCCTACCGGATGTCCTAATGCAATAGCTCCACCGTTTGGATTTAACTTCTTCATATCGAATCCAAGATCTTTTCCTACTGCTACTGACTGTGCTGCAAACGCTTCGTTTGCTTCGTATACATCAAAATCATCAATGGTAAGGCCAGTCTTTGCCATAACCTTCTTGGTTGCTGCAACAGGTCCAACACCCATAATGGTTGGGTCTACACCTGCCAATGCGCCTGCAACCCAGATAGCCATTGGCTTAACGCCAAGCTCTTTTGCTTTCTCTTCACTCATTACAACAACGGCTGCTGCACCATCATTGATTCCGGAAGCGTTACCTGCTGTAACATATCCGTCCTTGTTAATTGGGCGAAGCTTTGCAAGTCCTTCGATGGTTGTTCCCGGTCTTGGGCCTTCATCTGTATCAAAAATAACGGTTTCTTTCTTCTTCTTGATTTCAACCGGAACGATTTCATCCTTGAATGCTCCGCTTTCCATAGCCTTGCAAGCCTTCTGCTGGCTGTTTAATGCGAACTCATCCAGTTCTTCTCTGGTTAAGTGCCACTGCTCAGCTACGTTATCTGCGGTTGTAATCATGTGATAATCATTAAATGCTTCCCAAAGAGCATCTTTTACCATAGTATCCACCAATGCACCCTGGCTCTGGCTCGGCCATGTCATTCTATATCCGTAACGTCCCTGCGGAAGTGCAAACGGTGCCATGGACATGTTCTCCATACCACCTGCAACAACAACATCTGCATCTCCTGCAAGAATCATCTGTGCTGCCTGGTTAACAGTGTTTAATCCGGAACCGCAAACAACGTTGGTTGTAACTGCCGGTGTTTCAATCGGAATACCAGCCTTGATAGATGCCTGTCTGGCAACGTTCTGTCCCTGTCCTGCCTGAATTACGCAGCCCATATATACATGTTCAACGTCTTCCGGTTTGATTCCGGCACGTTTTACAGCTTCTTTAATGACAATTGCTCCTAACTCTGTTACCGGTGTTGTGCTTAATGCGCCGCCCATTGTTCCAATGGCTGTACGGCACGCGCTTGCGATTACGACTTTCTTTTCCATAGTAAAGTCCTCCTTTTTGATGAATGTTTATTGCTGTAACTCCGGGTTCTGCCAGTAATAACTGTCCACTTACGATATTTTTTTATCATAGTCCCCATAGAATTATTATATTATATGGTTTTCAAAATAACAATAGATTTTAAAAATAGTTTGTGTATTAAAATTGTTTTCTGTATACAAAAACAGACTTCCCCTTCGGAAAGCCTGTTTTCTACGCTTTTGTTTCTATTTTCAGATTTTAAACGAACTTTTAAACATTTTGTAAACATCTTATTTTACAAAAAATTCACTTTTCACCACGTCGCCCTCCAAACCGCCACAAAATGTTTAGAAATCCCCGGTAGGATTCGCCATGGATTTGATATACTGCAAAACATCAAAATCATAGGTATCCGTCAAAAATTTCGATTGCAGGATTGTTTCCTTTCTATCCTTCGCCAGAATCCGCCCCTGCTTCATCAAAATCAGCTCATCCGCCAGCGCCAGCGCCAACGGAATATCGTGAAAGACTCCAATGAGGGTATGCCCCGGTGTTTTCGACCATTCCTTCAGATACTCGGAAAGTTCTGCCTGTACTTTTAAATCCAGATGATTGGTGGGTTCATCCAGTATTAAAACCGGTGTCTGCTGGGCTAATGTCCTTGCCAGAAACGCTCTTTGCAGTTCCCCTCCGGACAGGGTATTTAATTGGCGTTTTGCCAAATCTTTTAAGCCCACTGCCTCCAGACTTTCCGCCACTACTTCACAATCCTCTTTTGTGGGGCGTCCAAGCAGCCCCTCTTGATAGATGTACCTTCCCATCATCACGGTTTCTTCCACGGAATAGGAAAAATACACCTGGGAAAGCTGGGTCATTACCGCCACCTTTTGGGCAATTTTCTCCCTCCTCAGTTTCTGTAATGGCTGTCCATCCAAAAGTACCTCTCCGCTATAAGGCACCATCCCGGTTATTGCCCGGAGCAGCGTGGTTTTTCCCGAGCCGTTACTGCCAAGAATACATATATTTTGTCCCGATTCAATGGTAAAGGACACTCCCTTCACAGCCTCTTTTTCTTCTATTCCCAAATCTCGTCGGTCATAGGCTGCATGAAGATTCTTACATTCGATTATCCACATGATGCATCCCCCTTTCTTCCCATAAAATATAGGTACAGGAAAAAAGGTGCTCCCACCAGTGCCGTCACTGCACCCACAGGGATTTCTCTTGGGGACAACACCGTTCTGGAAAGGAGATCTGCAAATGCCAAAAATCCACCACCCAAAACTGCTGACATTGGCAATACCAAACGATGCTTGGAACCAAAAATCCGCCTTGTCACGTGGGGAATCGTCAGATCCACAAATCCGATAATACCGGTAAAGCACACCGCCACTCCGGTTAAAAACGATGCCAGAAGCAGCAGCCTCTTCTTTGTCTGTTTGGTATCCACACCTACGGCCATGGACTGTTCTTCTCCAAAGCTCATTAAATCCAGTTCTCTATGATAGCGCATCACCAGCACAAATCCTGTCAGTGCCACAACTGCAAGCAGTCCCGCATGGGTCCAGCGACGTCCTGAAAAAGATCCCATCTGCCACAGGGTCAATCGCTGAATATGCTGGGAAAACATGGCTGAAACCATGGTCAACACTGCATTTACAAACAGCGAGAAAACCATTCCCATAAGGATAATGGTTTGATTTTTCAATGAAGTATCCAATCGTCTGGCAACCCCTATTACCAAAAGAACGGTTCCTAATCCAAAGATAAACCCTGCCAGGGGCAACAAAAAAAATCCTACCACAGGTATGGTAATATTAAGCACCACTACCAGTGCCACTCCCAGAGCCGCTCCGGAAGATACTCCAAGGGTATAGGAGGATGCTAGGGGATTCTGTAAAAGCGACTGCATAATAACACCGCTTACCGATAGGAGGGCTCCCACCATAAACGCTGTAATTGCTCTTGGCATACGAATATCCCACAAAATAGACACGTAGGATGGTGTCACATTTGTGGGAATCGTAGCTGCTGTTATTTTCGCTTTTATAATCGTAAGCATGTCGGGAATCGGGATATTTACACTCCCAATTCCCATACATGCCACTAAAACTCCTAGACTCAGCGCAAGCACAACGCCTGCCTTCGTGGTTGTTTTCATGGATTTCTCCTTACTTAAAATAATCCGGATATATGCTCTTTGCCATTTCTTTCATGGCATCTACAACATGATTGTTTGGCTGGTTTACATCATCGGCATTAATCTGATAAACTGCCTCATTCTGAATAGCTGTTACGTTCTCCCAGCCCTTCATTTTCAGCAATACATTAATTACATCCGGAGTATACATATCTGCAGTTAAGATTACATCCGGGTTCATACCGACTGCCGCCTCTTCTGTCAGCGCCGGCCACTGTCCTTCTTCTTCCGCTGCCACATTTTTTACACCTATGATTTCAAGCATTTCATTGATGTAGGTTCCCTGTCCACAGGTATAAATGGTCGGGCTGTCTGCAGATGGAGTGTATAACTCAAATAAAACGCTTTTTCTCTCTCCTTCCGGAATGGTCTTTGCAATTTCTTCCACCTTGCTAATCTCAGCCTTCATATCTTTCACAAGTTTATCTGCTTCCTCTTCCATATCCAGACAATAACCTAAGAAAGTCAAATCTTCTGCAATTCCGTCCAGAGAGGTGCTGCTTGGAATATCTGCGACGCAAATATTTGCGGCACGTACATTTGCAAACGCATCTTCGCCGTCTTTAGAGCTCATGCCGGAGGTAAAAACGATGTCCGGTGTCAATGCTGCAATCTGCTCCTGATCCGGCTGCATCATATCAAAATACTGTACATCTTTGGAAAGCTGATCACCATAAGACATCTGGGAATTGGTATCCGCTGCCACAATTTTATCTGCAACGCCCAGATCAATCAGCACTCTGGTGGTTGCCGGAGACATGGAAATAATAGAATTTACTTCCTCCGGAAGGGTTATGTCATTACCGCTTCTATCCTGAATGTCCAATTTTCTGGTTTCTGCTTCCTGAGCGTTTTCTGTTTTGTTGTCGGTTTTCTTGCTTTCTGTTGTTTTACCGCAGCCTGCTACAGCAAGCATAAGGGATAAGGCAAGCAAACCTGCTATCGTCTGTTTTTTCATTCTGTCTTTTCTCCTTTATTTGTCTTGATGAAGTGTGTGCCTGGACACACCCACTTAGTGTACCACACTTTTCCTCACTTTCCAACTTCTGTCTCCATTCTTCCATTACAATTCCATATACAATTTATACAACTTGGAAAATCACAAGCCAAATTGTAAGATTCTCAAATCTGGCTTACACTCTGATTTATGTTTTTCAAATTTATGTAAGCCAAGCCAGCAATACAATACCTCTTGGCTTACGCTCGCAAACATGAAATTCGTAAATCCGTAAGCCAATTTTAAAAAAACTCTGTCACTGGCTGATTCGTTAGGTCAAGTCCTTTTTTGTGTGTAAATTACCTTTAGGTCCCATTTGGCGTTATGCCGCCAATAGTTTTAGTTGTTCTTCGGCTATTTCCTTAAGCTGAGGAATGCAATCATCTATGGATTGG
>Ga0129307_1000504_pt1 | contig 60169 bp, 37 predicted proteins | sample P1105metagenome_FD_94437 | JGI IMG/M metagenome (GOLD analysis project Ga0129307, IMG submission 94437) | Capybara group fecal microbial communities from Wisconsin, USA - P1105 metagenome | ecosystem: Host-associated > Mammals > Digestive system > Large intestine > Fecal | place: USA: Wisconsin... | reverse complement strand
ATCATCCCGCGCCGCATTTCTGGCACTTCCGCTAAGTATCAGCGTATGCTGAACGAAGCTATCAAGCGTGCCCGTCAGATGGCTATTCTCCCGTTCGTTTCGGACAGCTTGCGCTAATAAGGAGGAACTAGACTATGGAAATTATTCTTAAGGCTAATGTCCCCCACTTGGGCAAGATGCTTGACGTCGTGAAGGTTAAGGACGGCTATGCCCGTAACTACCTCTTCCCGCGTAAGCTCGCTGTTCGTGCAACTAAGGAAGCCAAGCTCGAAATCGAAAACAACCGCGCTGCTGTTGAAGCCCAGTTCCAGAAGGAACTCGCTGCTGCAGGTGACGTGGCTGCAAAGCTTTCTCAGATTTCTGTCAACCTCGAACGCCGCGTTGTCGAAGGCGAACGTCTCTACGGTTCTGTGACCGCTGCTGACATTGCCGACGCCATCACCAAGCAGGGTGTCAAGGTTACTCGTGCTCAGGTTGCTCTCGAAGAACCGATCAAGCAGCTCGGTGTTTACACCGTGACGATCAAGGTCTTCAGCGACGTTGAAGCTCAGGTCAAGGTTTGGGTGGTCGCAGAGAAGTAATAAAAAAACTCTCTCGATTTACTGAAAATCTTACGGACCGTCCCTTTCGGGGGACGGTTCTTTGTATAAAAAAGCCCTTTTTTACAACAGTTTATAAATGGTCGAGTTGATATGATTTTGAAAAAATTATATTTTACTAAGGATAGGATTAAAAAAGAGAGTGCTATATGGTGAAAAGATTTTTATTGCTAGCTTTTGCTGTTTCAACAGCGTTTTCGAATGCATTCGCGGCTGATCCCGAATGCACTGTCTCGTTGTCGGGTTCTACAGTTTTTACGGGCAACCAGATAAAACCGACTGTTACAAGAGTTGTCTGCGGTGATGATGAATATACTGAATTTTCAGCAAGTCAGCTCGCTTACGGAAAAAATATAGATGTCGGTAAAGAGACCGGTTCTGTGGTTATTACTCTTCCGAATGATGTCAAAGTCACAAAAACGTTTGAAATCAAGAAAAAGAGTATTTACGTAAAAACGGATAACTGCGAAAAGGAAAAGGGTGCCGAAGATCCTGATTTTTCGTGGAGCATCGTGGGTAGCGAAAAAATTGATTTCGATACCCTGAAAACGATCTATAAGATGGATTCCTTGAAATATTTGGCGGATATCCTAAAAATTAATGCTGATACCCTGAGCAATTTGCAAACTGTCCTTGCGGACAACATCAAACTAAAAAGGGTGGAAGGTGAAGAAATTGCAAATTCATCTGGAGATGTCATCAAGTATTACATTACTTTCGCAGATGAAGTTGCCAATAACTTGAACAAGCTCTTGCCGAATTACCGTATTGGTATGGATGAAGATCCTGGTTATCTTATCATAACGAAAACTAAAATTACCATTATGGCAAAAGACACGTCTAAGGTCTATGGTTCTGCTGATCCCAAATTTGATTCCAAATCTGGAGTCATCATTACCGGCAATATCAAGGCTTCGGAATACAAAAAGTTGGGTACGATTACCTTGACGAGAAACCAAAGCGCTGCCGCTGATGGCAACAACGTTGGTGAGTATGAAATTGTCGTTAGCGTTCCTAAGGATACGACTGACGATTATATTATCGAGACAAAGTCGGGCAAGTTCACCATTACACCTGCTGCAGTTTCTGTGAAGGTCGATAATGTGTCCAAGACTTATGGTTCGGCAACTCCTGAATTTACTTACAAGGCCACCGGACTTGTGGGTAAGGATGTCTTGGAAGATGTAACGCTTACGTGTGCTAAATGCTCTGAAGATGGTCTTGAAAATGTGGGCGAGTATGAAATCTCTGCAAGTGTCAAGGCTTCTTCGAATCCTAACTACAAGGTAACAGTGGCGGACAATGGAAAGCTTACTGTTACTCAGAAGTCTGTCTCTGTGACTGTGAATAACGCCGAAAAAACTTATGGCGACAAGGACCCGAAGTTTACCTATGAGGCTGTTGGTCTTGTTGAAGGTGGCGCTGCCCTTACGTCTGAAACGATTACACGTGCTGAAGGCGAAAAGGTGGGTACATACAAAGTTGATGTCGCCTTTGAAGACGGCGCAAATCCCAATTACAAACTCACACTCAAGTCAGGAACACTCACGATTACTCAGAAGGCCGTGACATTGACTGCAGACAACGTTACGAAGTTGTTCGGTGAAGAAGATCCTAAGCTGACCTATACGGTTGACGGTCTTGCAACCTTTGATGGCGTGAAGGATACTTTGGCTGGTGTAACGCTTGTTCGTGCAAAGGGCGAAGATGCTGGTGAATACGCTATTACCGCAACCGTAAATGCAAAGTCCAACCCGAATTACGTTGTTACAGTTGCTGAAGGTGGTACGCTCACAATTGCACCGAATGATGGCAAGATTATTGTTACTGTAAAAGGTCATGTCGATACTGTAAAGTACGATGGTAAGGAACATCTCGTAAGGGGCTATGATATTTTGTCGAATAGCACGGCGTATCCTTTGAAGTTCGTCAAATTTACTGGAAGAGATACTGTGTTGGGTACAAATGCAGATTCTTACGCGATGGAACTTTCTGCCAAGAACTTCGAAAATACTTCTGTGAACTATCCGAATGTGGAATTTGAAGTTACGGACGGTTCGTTGACCATTTTGCCGAAGTCTCTCGTGATTACGGCTTTGTCTGATTCCATTACGTATGGCGACGCTACTCCGACGGAATTCAAGTGGGTTGCAGACAGCCTTTTGAAGGGTGATGAACTTGACAATATTCATGTGGGACTTTCTAAAACGGGACTTCTCCCTGCGGGCGAATATGCGCTTGACTTTGACAAGAAGAGCCCGACGAACAAGAATTATGTTGTAACGGAATATGTTCCTGCGGTTCTTAAGGTTGGCAAGAAACTTGTTACTGTTACGGTTGGCGATACCTCCAAGGTCTATGGAACTCCAGATCCAGAAACGTACAGTGTTGCTGTTACCGGCCTTATTGAAGGGGATAAGCTGGCTGCTTATACTGTTGGTCGTGAACCGGGTGAAGATGTTCTTCGCGACTCCGAAGGTCAAGATTCTTCATATAAAATCTCAGTGGCGTTTGCTTCGACAGAAGGTGATCCGAACTACATATTAAAGGTAAAGCAAGGTCACTTCTCGATTACTCCTTACACGGAAAAGATATCTGTGTCCATTATCGGTGATAGGGTCTGTAGAGAATTTATATCTAATGATACCTTGATTACTGTTCCGAGAAGTTTCGATATTGTCGCGTTGTATTTTGGTGATAATCCATTGCCGGATTCATTATTCTATAGAAAGGAATTTGTGTCCTATACGGGTGTTCCTACTATTAGCGGATCTAGAGTATATCTCTATCCTATGAATTTCCGTGCGGAGGATTTTGTCAATATTTCGCCGAACTTTACGAATATCAGCTTTAAACTCAATGGTGACGGAACTTTCTTTATCAAAAAGACGTGTGAAGAAGCTCCTCCGACTATAATTGCTCCAGTTAAGGTTGCAACGAAGTTCGGACTTTCCGCTATTGGACGCAACGTTCGCATCAGTGGTTCTACCGTGGGTAAGAAGTTTGCTATTCTTGATATGCAGGGAAAAGTAATCCGTTCTGGCGTCGTAAATTCTGAAAACTTTGAAGTTCCGGTTGCTAATGCGGGCATTTATATGGTACGCGTTGGTTCCGTGACTCAGCGTATTCGTATCAAGTAGTTTTTCTTGAAATTTTGATGTTGAAAGCCTCGGATTTTTGTCCGAGGTTTTTCGTTTTGCTGATAATTTTTGCTATTTTAGAGTTATATGCGCAAGTTTGCTCTTTTACCTCTATTTTTAGGTTTGTCTCTCGCCCAGCTCTCTTTTGGTCAGGTGCGAGACCTTTTCGCTGAATTTGAAGAAGAAGCTACGGCTAAAACGCCCGCTACTGCTCCGGCGAGTTCCGCTGCGAAGGCTGCTGTTGCTCCCGCAAGTTCAGCTGCTAAGGAGGCCGCTCCCGCAAGCTCTACAGTGGCTCCAGTGAGTTCTTCTGCCAAGGTGGCAGCGAGTTCCGCTTCTAAAAAGTCCAAGGCTAAATCTTCTAGCAGCAAGGCGGTTTCAAGTTCTTCTGTTGTGCTTTCGAGTTCCTCGGTCGAAGTCTTGAGTTCTTCCGAGGCGGCTAGCGTTCCTGCCAGTTCGTCTTCTGTGGTTCCGGTGGAATCTAGTTCTTCGATTGTGGTTGATTTAAGTTCATCGGCTGTCGTGCCTGAAGTTGCCGCAGTTGTCGATACCACTGTTTTGGATTCTGCCGCGCGTGACTCGTTGATGCGTGAAGCTGCAATTGCCGAAGCTGAAAGAGTACGTGCGCTTGCCGATTCTACCCGGAGGGCGGATTCTTTGGCTCAAGCACAGGCGGCAGGCCTGACGAACTTGAGCAGCAGCTCGGTTGCTGCTTCGTCCAATAGCATGAGCCGTCGCGATTTGCTGGGGCCGGTGAAAGTTTCCAAGGTGCATGGCATTGATGAAATGAAGGGCCGTTACAAGAACCCGCGCAAGGCTTTGTTCCTCTCGCTTTTGGTTCCTGGCGCTGGTCAATTCTATGTGGGCGGTAATACGGCGACATACATTCGTGGCGGTGTGTATTTGGCTTTGGAAATATTCATGTGGAGCGGTTGGGGCTATTTCTCCATCCATAAATACAATGAACAAGTGAAAAAATACAAGAATTTTGCCAAGGAGCATTATTCTATTGGCCGTTTTGAAAGAGCTATGCGTGACCTTTACGAAACGGATGCCGACCTTTACGGTAGTGAATTCAATAACCGTTACATGGGGACTCGCAAATCGTTCTGTGAGGCTATTTATGGATCTGCGGATCATGGTGGCTGCTATCACGAAAATGCTCTGTTCTTTGACGATGATGTACATTACAATAACTTTGTCAGCAAGTATGATCGTAATAAAGATATAACGCTGGGTGACGAAATCAAGAATGTTAAGGACTTTAATAACGAGTCTGAGGTTTTCCAGTTGATTTCTGAAGGTGCTTATGTATTGGGTTGGGATGATGCTGATGCGGCGGTGGCGAGCAGCCTCAACCTTAGCGATCCGAATTCCGAAACGGTCTCGCTGGGAGAATCCGAACGTTTGAAGAAATATCGCTCGATGCGTAGTGATGCCAACAGTTATGCGGACATGCAGGTGTGGTTCATTGGCGGTTTGATTTTGAACCATATCGTCTCCGCTGTTGACGCGGCAATTACAGCGAATGCCCACAATAAGGTTCTTTACGAAGAAGATGTTTCTTGGTACGATCGTTTGCATTTCGATAGCGGCGTGTCGTTTACAGATTCCTTCAGTTGGGAAGTTCGTGCGAACTGGGGATTCTAATGCGCTTTGTTCTTGCCATACTGTTTGCGTCAGTCGCTGCTTTCTCGCAGATTGTGGTGAGTGTCGATGAAAACGTTTATAAGAATAGCGATAAGAATGTCTTTCTCGCTGTTGGTGCTTCGGCCCTTTTGCCGGGGATGGGCGAGTTTTACTTGAACGAAAAGCAACTTGTACGTCCGTTTGTATGGACGGACCTTGCGTTGTGGGTTGTCGCTATTAGCTCTTACGTAGTGGGCGACCGCTATGTGACGTCTGCCCACAATTATGCTGTTCGCCATGCGGGATTTACGGGGGGCAAGAATGTTTCTTTGCTGAATACCGTGGGGTCTTATCGTAGCCGTTCTGGCGTGTTCGGTCAAAACTCTTCGCCGGACATGGATGAGGATTACAACCAGGCGATGCTTCGTTCGGACAAGAAAGTTGATGAGGAATATTCAAACGATATTCAGTGGGACTGGGGCAGTTCCGACAACCCGGAAACAACGAAGCATATCGACGAATTCAAGAGTCGCATGCGTCATTATCGCATAAGCCGTATTGTATTCCAGGTGTCTGTGGGAGCGTTGATTCTGAACCGTGTGATTTCCATGCTTGATGCCGTGCGCGTTTACCGTGCGACTTCCAGCAAGTCGTTCTCTAACCGAGTGCAGTTTGAACCGGAATTTTATCAGGACGGCGGAGCACTCATGATGAACGTGAAGTTTTAACTTAGACGAAAGACGAGAGGACGCACCTTCGGTGCTGAACAATGTGAAATTACGAGTAAGAATGTCTTCCTCGCTGGAGTCTGTCTTGAGTATAGTCGAAGAATGTGGAAATATCTTTTTTATGCAACTTTTTAACTGTATCACGCATCTAAATCTGCGAAATTAAAAAGCCCTGGATTCTTCCACCTTCGGTGTCAGAATGACGGAATAAAATCAAACAATATCCAACATCTTACTTCCTACTGCCTACTTCTAACTGCTTATGAAACATCTTCTTCTAATAGCTCTATCTTCTCTACTTCTTATCGCTTGTGGTGGTAAGGATGGTTCTGCAAAAGGTTCGGATAAAGCTGGTGGCAAAGGCGGTGCAGGTGGTGGCCCTGGCGGAAAGGCTCAGCGAGTCTTGAATGTCGAGGGATATGTGGCGGAGCTCAGCTCGCAGGGCAAGGTGTTCCAGACGATGGCGACACTGGTGCCGAAGAATAGCGTTTCGCTTTCGGCGGCGACTTCGGGCCGCTTGGTAAGCCTCAAGGCGAAAGATGGTGCGCTTGTCAAGAAGGGCGAACTCCTTGCAAAGATTGATGATTCGGAATTGCGTGCGCAGCTCAAGCAGGCAGAATCGAACAAGATGCTTGCTGAACAAAAGGAACAGCGTGTTCGCGGTCTCTTTGAAAAGAACGGTGCGACCAAGCAGGACTTGGAATCTGCCGAGGCGTCGCTCAAGTCCGCTCAGGCTAGCGTTGAACTTGTCCGAGCTCAACTGACAAAGACCGAAGTCCGTGCGCCGTTTAGCGGCAAGCTTGGCTTTGTGGATGTGTCCGTGGGCGCCTGGCTCAATTCGGGAACGCCCATTGCGGAACTCAGTGAAGTCAATCGCCTCAAGGCGAAGTTTGCACTCCCGCAGCGTTATGCCTCCGTGATTAAGGTGGGCGACAAGATTTCGCTCAAGGATGCGGAACGCAACGTCGAAAAAGAAGGTGTCGTTTCTGCGTTGGATGCTGTGATTTCTGAAAGCAGCCGCACCCGCCGCGTGATGGTGGATGTCGATAATTCGAAGGGTGAACTCATCGCAGGGAGCTTTGTGAGCGTGAATGTCGCCATGGAAGCAAGCTACGTGCAGAGCTTTACGATTCCGTCCGAAGCGATGATTCTCGATAGGGAAGGGGCTTACGTGTTTGTCTATGATAACGGCAAGGCCAAAATCAAGCATGTGACGACGGGACTTCGTACGCCGATGTCTGTGCAAGTGCTTTCGGGGCTTGATGCTGGTGATACGGTTATTGCCTCGGGTATCGTGAGCCTGCGTCCGGGGGCTGCTGTAAAAATTAAGGGACTCCGTCATTCGATCAATTACGAGGTGGAGTAATGAGCGTAAGCCAACTCTCTGTTCGCCGCCCGGTGCTCATGACGGTGATGGCTCTTGTCATCCTGTTGCTTGGCTTTTTTGGATTGACTTCGCTTGGCATTCGTGAATATCCGAACGTCGATTATCCGTTGATCCAGGTGCGTACGTCTTATCCGGGTGCAAATGCTGCCGTGGTCGAAGCGGAAGTGACTGAAATCTTGGAAGCATCCATCAACAGTGCATCCGGCATCAAGGCGCTGACATCGACGAGCCGCGATGGATTCTCTTACATCAGCATTGAATTTGAAACGGGCATGGACCTTGAAGCGGCAGCGAACGAAATCCGCGACCGTGTGAGCCGTGTGCGTCGCCGTCTGCCTGACGATGTCGATGAACCGACCGTTTATAAGTCCGATAGCGATAACGACCCGATTTTGATGGTGAGCTTGGTGAGCGATAAGCTTGACCCGATGGAAGTCTCGGAATTGGCGAACAACCACGTGAAGGAACGTTTGCAGACCATTAACGGTGTTTCGGAAGTGGCGATTTGGGGCGAAAAGCGCCCTGTGGTGCGTCTGTGGCTGGATCCGGTGCGTATGCAGGCTCTTGGCGTTTCCGGTGCGGAAATGTCGGCGGCTTTGAGCAAGGGGAACTTGGAACTTCCGTCCGGTTCTATCGAAGGTAGCGAAACGACTCTTTCGATTCGTACGCTTGGCCGAATCCTCGACCCGAAATCTTTTGGCAATATTGCGGTAAAGGTCGCTGCCGATGGTAACGTTATCCGTATTTCGGATGTCGCGGACATTCATTACGAACCGAAGGACACGCGTACCGGTTTCAGGCGTAACGGCAAGAACTCGATTACGATTGCGCTTATGGCGCAGCCGGGCAGTAACCATGTCGAAATTGCGAACGAGTTTTACAAGCGTGTTGAGGATATCCGCAGGGAAATTCCAAAAGACGTAGAACTGCTTTACGGTCGCGATACTTCGATTAACATCCGCGCCTCCATCAAGGAAGTGGTGGAGACCATCTTTATTGCGTTTATTCTTGTGATTGCGATTATCTTTGCGTTCTTGCGCGAAGGGCGTACGACGTTTATCCCGATGGTCGTGGTGCCGGTGTCCGTAATCGGTAGTTTCTTTGTGCTTTATCTTTGCGGGTTCAGTATCAACGTGCTTACGCTTTTGGCGATGGTCTTGGCCATTGGGCTTGTGGTCGATGACGCTATTGTGATTGTGGAAAATATTTACCACAAGATTGAAAACGGCATGACTCCGAAACAAGCGGCTGTGGCAGGAACAAACGAAATCTTTTTTGCGGTGATTGCGACTTCGATTGTGCTCATGACGGTGTTTGTGCCTGTGCTTGCGTTGGGGGGCACGACGGGGCTTTTGTTCCGCGAATTCGTGGCGGTGATGATTGGAACGGTGTTCCTTTCGACACTTTGCGCTTTAACGCTTTCGCCAATGCTTTGTTCGAAATTTTTGAAACGCCAGAAACAGGGATGGTTTTTCCGCATTACAGAACCGTTCTTTGAAGGTTTCAACGGACTTTATTCCCGCTTGCTGGGCGGATTCCTCCGTTTGCGTTTTCTCTTGTTCCCGATTGTGGCAGCTCTGTTTGTGGCAGCGTATTTCTGCTTCAATAACATGAGTAGCGAAATGGCGCCGACTGAAGACTCTAACGCTGTGATGGTGAACATGAGCATGCCCGAAGGCGTGAACCTCTCGCGTACAAAACGCATGGCGGACGAGTTTGCCGATGAAGTGATTTCGATTCTTGATTCCAATGAATATACGGAATTCCAGGCGGGTGCATGGAACGCCGGTAACTCGAGAATGAGACTCTTCTTGAACGACGACAAGAAATCTCGCCGTCCGCAGAGCGAAATTGCCCGCGTGATTCAGGTGCTCGGTAACGAATATCCGGATTTGCGCGTGATGGTGTTTGAACCGCAGAGTATCAGTACGCAGCGCGGTGGGCTCCCGGTGCAGTTCGTGTTGCAGGCTCCGAATATCGAAGTGTTGCGCGACCTTGTGCCGAAATTCGAAGAAGCGGCAAGCAAGAGTCCTGTATTTAGCGTGGTGAACAGCAACTTGCGTTTTACGAAGCCGGAATTGCATATCGAAATCTTGCGAGACAAGGCCAATGAAGAAGGCGTTTCGGTGAACGACATTGCGCAGGCGGTGCAGCTTGCGATTAGCGACCAGACGTATGGCGACTATTACAAGGATGGACGCCAGTACGATATTATCGGTGCTGTCGGCTACCAGTATCGCGATACGCCGGAAAATCTTTCGATGCTTACGGTCAAGAACGGTAAGGGTGAATTGGTGAGTTTGGACAACTTTATCACGTATAAGGAACAGTCGGCGTCGCCGTCGCTTCCGCGTTATAACCGCTTTAGTGCAGCTACAATCCAGGCGGGACTTGTTCCGGGCAAGACGATTGGCGATGGCGTTGAAGAAATGCGTGCGATTGCGAAAAAAATCTTGAAGGATTACCCCAGCGTGAGTACGACTTTGAGCGGATCATCGAAGGAATTTGAAGAAAGTTCTTCGGGACTTTACGTGGTGTTCATGTTGGCTTTGGCCCTTGTGTTCTTGGTGCTTGCCGGGCAGTTTGAAAGCTTCCGTGCTCCGTTCGTGATTTTCTTCACAGTGCCGCTAGCTCTTTCGGGTGCACTTGTGAGTTTGTACGTTACCGGGCAGACACTCAACATCTTTAGCGAAATTGCTTTGATTTTGCTGATTGCTCTTGTGACGAAGAACGGTATCTTGATTGTGGAATTTGCAAACCAGATTGCGGAAAATACGGGATGCAGCAAGCTTGAGGCGGCTCGGATGGCGGCGGAACGCCGCTTCCGCCCAATTCTCATGACGAGCATGTCGACGGTGTTGGGCGCGGTGCCGCTCATCATGACCGGCACCCCGAGCCGCATTGCGATGGGTGTTGCGATTGCGGGCGGCCTTACGTTCGCGACGTTCATGACGCTGTTCATTGTGCCTGCCGCTTATAGCTTCTTTGCCGGAAAAGTCGAAAGTGTGCGCAGTGATGCAAGCAAGATGGCGTGATTTTAGATGAAAGAACGCCCACTATGGAGGGCTACAGACTAGAGACGAGAGAATGCTTGCTCGGTTGCTGAACTTGCCGAAGCATTCGATTTGTAGACGAAAGTAAAACAAAAAAGGCAAGCATTTCGCTTGCCTCTTTTGCGTGGAGATAGTGGGAGTCGAACCCATGACCTACAGATTGCGAACCTGTCGCTCTACCAACTGAGCTATATCCCCATAGCTAGATAGTGGCGTGAATATAGTTAAAGAACACCTTTTTGGCAAGTGAGATTGCCCCTTTTTGCTGTAAAATGCGGTAAATCTTTTTAAGTGTTAAAATCTTTTGCATGAAGGACTGTTGTTTGGGACTGTGTATTTTTTGTATTATACGATACGTATAGTATGGAAATTTTGATTATTAAAAATTAATTATTTTTGTTGATTTTTAATAAAAATTCTTGTATTTGTATAATAGAAAAGATTGATTTTTGCTAAGCTAAAATCTATTTTATTAATGTGGAAGTCAAAGACTTGGCGCGAACAAAAAAGGAGTTTGATTATGTCTTGCAAAAACTTTATAACCACAAATATTGCCGCTCTATGCTGTGTCTCGTTCATGGCTTTTGTCGGTTGTTCTAGCGGTTCTAACTCGGTGGCCGCCGATACAGAAGGCAAAATCGAAAAAAAAGACCCGCTTCTGAGCGACGTGAAAATTAACATCGAAGATCCTGTTGCTGAAATTGCCACTTTGGAAAATTACGTGAAACAGTTCACGGATGATCCGAACGAGCTTTCGTTTGACAGCCATGTGCTTGCGTACAACGGAAATTTCCCCTGGATTGTCGTGCCGCAGGATTCGGTGGATGCAAATCCGAACATTGTAGTTACCGATAGTTGGCCGATTAAGGAAATTAGCACTTCCGAGGTTGCTCACTATTTTCCGAGCACCGCTGAGGTTGCGGGTAATCGACTGAATCAAGAGAATTGCAAACTTTATATAGTTCAAACAAACGATGCCGGTCAACCAACGGGGCATGTTTTGACCAAGGTCTCACAAGGGAATGTCGAGGTGACGGAAGTAGTTCGTGGAGGAACTTATGTTGTAACGAATGCGTATTTCCCGGTTGCGTTCCTTGTGCAGGATTGCGAAGGACTCATTGATAGAAATTCGGAAATTACGCATAAAAGTTTTATAAGCCGGACTTGGTGCGGTGATCTCATGAAATCTCGTGAAGAAATGATGGTTGGTGGTGCGTTGGATTTGAACCAGGGCTATACCAAACCGAATCCGGACTGCGCCGCAAATGCTCATACCGATGCGAATGCCTACGATGAATGGTTCCGTGCGGATCTGTTGCAATAAGAGTGTTTTGTGAATTTTTCTCTCTTGAGTTCTCTTTGATTGAAGATGAAAGTAACCTCCGTTTCGACGGAGGTTTTTACGGTTATGGGGGATGTAAGGGGTGTTGGTTTGATTATCTTTTTTAGCGAGGAGAAAAAAGTTATCGAACTCGAAAGCCATTTCATCGAGGAATGGCTTTTGACATTGCTTTAACTTTCATTATTTTACCAAAAGCAACGTGTTGCCTTGTGGCGATTGGACTCGCACGACATGCGGCCCCTTGCTTGCGTTCGAATTGAGGTGCAGTCTGTATTCGCTCCCTGTAAACGTTGCTGTTGCGAGTGTTTGGCCTTGCACGTCGAAAACGTGAACCGTCTTTAATCCAGCGTCAGCGGAACTGATGAGGAGCGTGCGGCCTTCTGTTGCGATGCGGAATCCGGCAGCCATTTGAACGCCTTGATGCGTGAATGTTCTCCTTTCGCTGCTCGACGAGACCGCCTGCGACGAACTCGACTTGCGTTCTGCGCTGCTCGACGATTCGGCTTGCGACGAACTTGAACTTTCAACATACACGCAGTCCCCGTCTTCTATAGTGGCGAGCGGATTTAACGTGAAGCATACAAGGGAATCTTTTTCGATGATGGAATATATGGCGTTAACGGCCTTTTTGTTGTCCCAAGTATAGATGGTTCCGTATTCTGTCACGTTTTGGCTACCGGGGAAGGTGTCGTCTATCAATTCTTTTGTTGTAAAATTGCCATTGTTTGTAGTAGGGACTTTTAGAGTTCCCGCTTCGACGATATCGACTCGCTGGTGGGCTGCACTGTCATTTAACCGCCCTCCCGACCATGCTCTTATGTCGAAATCTATGTGCCATATAAGCATGCCGTGGTTCGGAAGGCGAGAATCCCATTTTCCCTTTTGGCGGTTTTCGAAAACAAAAAATTCGTGGCTGTTGGCTTTGTGGTAATAGGCGACGTTGCTGGAATGTAGCGGTGGCAGGACTTTTATTTCGGAGCTTGATTTGAGGTCTGTAAAAGTAATCCATTTCATAAAGCCACGCTCGAACGCGCTGTACCCCGGCGGCGTTCTTCCATCGTTGAGAAATGTTCCACTCGCCATGACATCCCAAAGGAAAACTCCGGGAGCTTGGTATTCCTTGTATCTGTAGTTGAGGTCACATTCGCTACTCTTGGTGGTGCAGTAATGATCCTTGAGCCCCATTGCATGGCTGAATTCATGAATGAAATTTGCAAGCAACTTGTCTTTTTGAGGGAGGATAAAGCCGTTGTTGAACAATTTGCCTTGACCCGCGTCGAAGACGAGCGTGGAATCTCTTCGAGCGAACCAAGCGTGGAATCCGCCTAAATGCTTTCCGTTAGAATAGAAATTTTGGCCAGAAAAAAGTACGCCGAAGGCGTCGATTTCGCCGTCGTTGTCGGAATCGTAGAGGCTTGCGTCGAATGTCGGATATTTTTCTCGCATAGCAGCGATTGCCCTTTGGATCATCTCGCCTTCGTTTTTGATAAAATCCTTGTAGGGTCTGCTTTCGCTTACGAGAAATACATCGAACGAAGGGGCGAATACGCCAAAGGACTGGTCGATAAAATAGTCCCGGACCGAGCCTGTGTGGGAATCTTGAGAGAACCCCTCTTCGTTGAGCAACGCATAAACGTATGCGGAGTCCATTGTCTTGTTGCCGTTTCCTTCTACGAGGATAACCGGGAAACGCAAGTTCCCTTTAGAAAATTCAGGGGCAGGGAGAGAAGCGAGGCTTTTCGGAGGTGCACCCGGAGCATCGCCGACAAGCTCTGTACCTGTTTCGGTCGCCGTCGGTACCCATGAGGATCGTTCTTCGGGACCGTTGTCGCGGCTTGTCAAAAACGGATTCAAATTCTCGCTTTTTTGGCGGTGCGATTCGAGAGCTTTTTCTTGGTCGATGTTGTTCAAAAAAGTTTGCTCTGCGGCGGAGCGTTTGTCTGCGTTTTTCGCCACGAATTTTGACACCTCTCCGTTTTCGTCGGCGTAGTAGAAAGTCTCGGAGCTGTCGCATACGACGAGAAAACCGTCTTCGGTGAGCGTTCTGTTGTAGTATTCGTCGCCGATGAACCTAAGCGAAAGCGAGTCGCCGCCGTTATAGACGGTGTGAAGTTCCGAAGGGTCGAATGGGTAGGCGAATGCAGAGGCGGCAAACGACAAGAATGCAGAACCGAGTAAAAACGAAAAATTTTTCATATCAACCTTTTTGCTGTCTGATTTTTTTACGTGGATAATTTAATATTTTATGCAACAAAAAGTCTAATATTTATTTAAAAACATTAATTTTTATAATATTTTTCATTTTTATTTTCTATATGCTACATAATGTTGCATATGAGGGGAAATGAGTGATTTAGATATTACGCACTTGTATTTTTATGCAAATACATTTGAGTCAATGATTTTTTTCAAAGATTCTTTTGTTTCTTTGTATTTTATATTGTCGAAAATAAAGAATTGCGTTACTCCTTCGTAATCTGACTTGAAGAAATCCTTGTCGCAAATTTCTTTTAAAAGCTGATTTATGTTGATTCCGGGTTTTGCCGAAGGGCAAATATCCAATGAACTCCGTATTTCACGAACTTTTTGCAAAAGTTTTCTGAATTGTTCGTTAAAGTTGATACGCGGAAGTATCGCGATGCTCCGATATGCTCCGAAAAAGAAATGTCGATATCTTCTGAAAATCGGTTAATGGCCTTGAGAGCTTTTGAAAGAGATGTACCTCCCTTAAAAACAACTTTGTTTGAAGATGTCGCGATCTCTTTCAAAATGAGCGAAACATAGTAGTCTTTTTCGACTAGATCAGCTTGTATCTTGGAAACCTTGCTTACGGATTCCAATACATTAAAAAACTGTTCTTTGTTGTTATGCAAATACATCATAAAGCCTCAAGTCATAGATGTACTTGTATGTTTTTAAAGGGAAGTTCCCAATATATTTATCCACATCGGAACGGAGAATTTTGTTGCGTAGTATGTGCCTGCGGATGATGTCGGGAGCTTCTTCTTCGCAGCAGTAGTCGGTGTATTCTTCCACATCCTTTAGCAAATCCAGAAGTTGAAGGACGTTGCGGTTTTCCTTGGTGACGGCAACTTTGGCTCGACGTATGTAAAATGGAATATTTCCCACTTTTACTTCGCGTGCGATGGCTGTTGTATTATTTGTTACGATTTCTTCTTTATAAGGTACTTGTAAGCATAAACCAAGCTGATTTGCGAAGGTGTAACCTGAATAATAGCCGTAGATTTCATCGCCATCGGTAATGTACTTGTACTCTGCAACCATATTGGACGAAATCGAGTAGTATTCGTGATTGGGGTCGGGCAGAAAATAGACGCCAGGCTCATAGCGAAAAAGTTCGCCGGAATCAACTAGTTTCTTAAATTGTTGACGCAGATTCCCGGCTGAAAGTCCGAGAGGTTCGGCATCTTCTGTAAAAATGGGTTTTCCCGGTCCGAATTTTGTTTTTAGAAATTCCAAAAGCATATTTGCCCCCTATTAACGCAATTTAATGTATATAATCAAAATACGTTTGTCAATAGGGGTGATTCATGCCAAAAGGCTCTATTATGTTTTTGCTTGTACAACGAGACTGGAATAAATCGTTTTAAAACAACCCGTCTAGCGTAATTTGGTGCTGTTAAAACGGATAAAGAATCTATGATTTTATATCCGAAAGTGGTGCAAAATGGTGTAAAACGGATAAAGAATCTGCGATTTCTTATCCGAAAGTGGTATAAAAAGGTACGAAACGGATAAAGAATCGCAATGCGTGGTGGCGATAGGTACGACGGCTGGATACGTTCCGGTGTGACGTTCATCTTCAATCGGTTGACACGAATTTCTAGCCCATATTTGTCATTCCCGCGTAGGCGGGCGGACAACACTTAGCACTTTAGTGCTTAGTGCGCATGGCCACCAAGGTGGGAATCTCCTTTTCCCACGTCATTCCGGGCTTGACCCGGAATCTAGCTCAACTTTTTATATATATTTTCCCACTGACAAAGCCCCATTCCTCGCGGTTTGGGGCGCATAGAAATTTGAGTTATTGCTCTTATTCTGGCGACTGAAATACGACCAATTTTTCAAGCCAACAGGAATAAGGACAGGTACTCACGCACCCTGTGCGTGGGTCATTTGTGCTTATGTTGGTGGGTACTTGGTCGTAACCTCAGTCGCGTAGGTGCATTTGATGCCACGCCTTTTTTGTGGATTGAATGCACCAGCATAAGGGCTAGCAAATGAGGCCCTTATGTTTGAGCAGACTTTTAACAATATCGATGACATCCTCTGGAAAGAGGGTGGTTGCAGCAACGAACTGGATTACGTGGAGCAGACCTCGTGCGTCCTGTTCCTCAAGTACCTGGACAACCTCGAAGCCGAACGCGAAGAAGAAGCCGAACTCAAGGGCGAAACCTACGAACGGATTATCGAAAAGAAGTTCCGTTGGAACACCTGGGCCGCCCCGAAGACCAAGAACGGCGAGCCCGACCACGCCAAGGCGCTTACCGGCGACGACCTCACGGATTTCGTGAACAACAAGCTGTTCCCTTACCTCAAAAAGTTTAAGGAAACCGCCACCACGCCGCAATCGCTTGAATACAAGATTGGCGAAATCTTCGGTGAACTCCGCAACAAGATTATTAGCGGCTACAACCTCCGCGAAATCCTGTGGTATGCCGATGCGCTGAGTTTTCAGAGCAGCGAAGACAAGCACGAAATGAGCCACTTGTACGAAGACAAAATTCGCAGGATGGGCAACGCAGGCCGTAACGGCGGCGAATACTACACGCCGCGTCCGCTTATCCGCACCATCGTCCGCATCATCGACCCGAAAATCGGCGAGACCGTGCTAGACCCGGCTTGCGGAAGTGCTGGGTTCCTTTGCGAAGCCTACGCCTACATGAAGCAGAAAGTCAAGAGCGTTGCCGACAGGGAAACTTTGCAGAAGAAAACCTTCTACGGACAAGAGAAAAAGGGTCTTGCCTACATCATCGGCATCATGAACATGATTTTGCACGGCGTGAACGCCCCGAACATTCTGCACACGAATACCTTGTCCGAAAACATGGCGAACGTGGAACAGAAAATGCGGAAAGACGTCATCATCGCGAATCCGCCCTTCGGTGGCAAGGAACGCGCCGAGGTCCAGCAGAATTTCCCCATCAAGACGAGCGAAACTGCCTACCTCTTTATGCAGTATTTTGTCAAGTTGCTCAAGGCGGGCGGCCGCGCGGGCATCGTCATCAAAAACACATTCCTTTCGAACACCGATAACGCGTCGGTCATGTTGCGCAAGGAACTTCTGGAAAACTGCTACCTGCACACGATTCTCGATTTGCCAAGCGGCGTGTTTACAGGCGTTGGCGTAAAGACCGTCGTGCTCTTCTTCGAAAAGGGTCGCCCCACCGAAAAAATCTGGTACTACCAGCCGGACTTTGGCCGCAACCTGGGCAAGACGAACCCGCTCACCGAAGACGACCTTGCGGAATTCGTGAAGTTGCAGAAGAAAAAGACCGACAGCGAAAAATCGTGGACCATAAACGTCAAGGATTTGAACCCCGAAACATACGACCTCTCGGTGAAAAATCCCAACAAGAAAACCGAAGTCGAACTCCGCGACGCCAAAACCATCATCAAGGAAATGCAGAGTTTAGACGAAGAGAATAGGAAAATCCTCGCCAAATTGTCGATATGAGAGCTTTGTCATTCTGGAGCGAAGCGATAGAATCCAAAGCATTAAACAAAGTGTCACCCTGAGTCCCGGAACAAGTCCGGGATAAACAAAGTCGAATGGGTCTAGGCAACCGGAGAATGTTATGAGCAAATGGGAATGGAAAACATTACAAGATGTGTGTTTGATGAAAATTAAAGATGGAACTCATCAAACTCCAACTTATTGTAGTCCTAATAATGGATTCCCTTTTTTGTCTTCAAAGGATATTACTTCGGAAAAAATAAATTGGGATAACATAAAATATATCATTCCAGATCTTCATAAAGAATTATATGCAAAAATTGCACCACAAAAAGATGATATTCTTCTTGCAAAAAATGGAACAACAGGTGTTGCCGCTTTAGTTGAGGATGATAGGGTTTTTGATGTTTATGTGACTTTAGCAGTATTACGACCGAACCAGCAAGTAATCCTTCCTAATTATTTGTTGAGAATTGTAAATAGCCCGATATGTAAGTCTCAATTTGATGCTCACTTAAAAGGGATGGGTGTCCCAAATCTTCACTTGAATGAAATACAGAAAGTCCTTATCCCCGTTCCACCTCTTTCGGAGCAGAAACGCATAGTCAAATTCCTTGACGAAGAATTCTCAAAAATAGACACGCTCAAAACAAACGCCGAAACCAACCTCAAAAACGCCAAGGAACTATTTGAAACCACCCTTGAAAAAGAACTGAATCCACTATCACGTCATTCTGAGCGTAGCGAAGAATCCAGTGCAGATTTACCCTCCGGCTGGGAATGGAAAACTCTAAGAGAATTGTGTATTCTTCGTCCTTCAAAAAATGAAGCTTTGAGCCATCTAAAAGGGACAGATGAAGTTTCTTTCCTTCCAATGGAAGACTTAAATATAAGAGAACGAAACACCATTCCTCATAAAAGCAGGGCATTATCAGAAGTTCATGGGTCATATACTTTTTTTGCTGAGGGAGATGTCTTGTTGGCAAAAGTGACTCCATGCTTTGAAAATGGGAAAATGGGTATTGCGTCTAATTTACTGAATGGTGTAGGTTTTGGATCAAGTGAATATATCGTATTCCGAACGACAAAATCAATGATTAATTCATACTTGTTTTATGTTCTAATGTCATCAAGGTTTATTTCAGGAGGAAAAAAACAGATGCTTGGAGCCTGTGGATTAAAAAGATTGTCAAAAGAATATGTTGAATCTTTCCAAATCCCCCTCCCTCCTCTTTCCGTCCAGAAAGAAATCGTCGCACGCCTAGACAAACTCTCCGAGAACGTTAAACGCCTCGAAGTAAACTACAAGCAAATCATCGCCAACTGCGACGAACTTAAAAAATCGATTCTGAAGAAAACTTTCGAAGGAGATTCCCGGTCAAGCCGGGAATGACAGCAAGTATGAACGAGTCCGATACCAGAAGAAAGAAGATTGACCCCAAGCTGAAAGAAGCCTTGTGGGAAGTGACGCCGGACAGCGCCATTTATACGGAGCAGTCCGCTTACGAAATCGCGCCGGGGCGAATCGGCCATGCTGAACGCAACCCCAAGAAAATCGACTACCTTCTGGTTTACAAGGGCCTCAAGATTGCCATCGTCGAGGCGAAAAAGGACGAACTTGATGTAAGCGAGGGTGTGCCGCAAGCCAAGGAATATGCGGAACGCATGAACATCCGCTTCACGTATTCCTGCAACGGCGATAAAATCTGGGCAATCGATATGCAGACGGGTGAAGAAGGCTTTGTCGATGCTTTCCCGACACCGCAGGAACTCTGGGAACGACTTTATCCTGAAAACAATCCGCTCCGCGACAAGCTGAATGCAGTTCCGTTCAATAGAGATGGCGGCAAGTATCCGCGCTACTATCAGGAAATCGCTGTCAATAACGTCATGGATGCCATCTCCCGAAAGCAGGACCGCGTCTTGCTCACGCTTGCTACGGGAACGGGCAAAACCTACATCGCTTTCCAAATCTGCTGGAAAATTTTCAAGGCACATTGGAATGTGGATGGAACGGAACGCTTGCCGCGCATCTTGTTCCTTGCCGACCGCAATATCCTCTCAAATCAGGCGCTCAATGATTTCGGACAATTTGACGAAAATGCCATGTGCCGCATTACGCCGGAATCTATCGCCAAATCAAAAGGCGTGCCCAAGGGCCCGAGCATCTATTTCAGCATTTTCCAGACGATGATGACCTCATTGAATGGAAAATTCGTTTATGAAAATTACCCCGAAGATTTCTTTGACCTTGTCATCATTGACGAATGCCATCGCGGTGCCGCCAATGATGAAAGCCGCTGGCGTGATATTCTCGATTATTTCCAGCGGGCGTATCACTTGGGCCTGACCGCGACACCCAAGAAAAATGAAAATGCCAACACCTACGAGTATTTCGGAAAGCCTGTTTATGTGTATTCGCTGAAGCAGGGAATCGAAGACGGTTTTTTGACGCCCTACCGCGTCCGGATTTCTTCTAGCAATATTGACAACTACATCTACGATCCCGAAGACGATGTAGAAAGCGGCGAAATTGACCCGAATAAAATTTATACGGAAACGGATTTTTATCACGGCAATATCAAGATTCGCGAACGCGATGAGTTTAGGGTAGAAGAATTCCTGAAACAGATTGACCCCGACGAAAAAACGATTGTATTCGGTGCGACGCAGGCCCATGCGGCCATTCTGCGAGACCTCATCAATCAGCATTCTCGCAAGCCCAACGTGAATTATTGTAAGCGAGTCACCAGTGACGATGGCGACAAGGGCGAAGCCGATTTGAAGACTTTCCAAGACAACGAGAAACTGTTGCCTACAATCCTTACGACATCGCAAAAACTCTCAACAGGTGTAGATGCCAAGAATGTCCGCAACATCGTGCTGATGCGGCCCGTAAACAACATCATTGAATTTAAGCAGATTATCGGTCGCGGCACGAGACTTTTCGATGGAAAGTATTTCTTCACGATTTACGACTTCGTGGGCGCAAGCAGGAACTTTAGCGACCCCGAGTGGGATGGTGAACCAATTATAGATACGCCGGAACCGCCTGACGGTAGAGATCCTGATGGAGATGGCGGCTCTAGCGGCGGGCCACGCAAACCGAAACCCTGCAAAATCTGCGGCAATCTCCCGTGCACATGCGACGCTAAAACGAAAGAGAAAAAATGCGTTGAAATCAAACTTTCTGACGGGCACGTTTTGCGCTTGCGTGCCCAGTGGCAAGAAAAATTCATGTTCGATGGCGAACTCATCACGCTCGAACAGTTTATCAAAATTCTCTTCGGCAAGATTCCGGAATTTTTCAAGGACAGTCAAGATTTACGTGCCCGTTGGTCCGACCCCACAACTCGCGAAGCCCTGCTCCAGAACTTGAGCGACAACGGATTCAGCAAAGAAAGGCTCCGCCAAGTGCAAGCCTTGACGCAGAACGAAAAGTGCGACCTGCTTGACGTGCTGGAACTCATCGCTTACAACAAGAGCCCCATGGAGCGCGCCGAAAGAGTCCGCCTGATGCACGAAGAAATCCTGAACGAAATAACCGAAAAGCAAGTTCCCTTTATGGAATTCGTCTTGCAGCAATATGTGGAAATCGGAGTCGATGAACTTTCGCTGAATCAGCTGCCCGAACTCGTCAAGCTCAAGTACGGCACCATCAAGGACGCCTGCGATAAAATGGGTGTGACCGGCAAGGATTTGAAGAAACTCTTCACCGATTTCCAGAAGACGTTGTATGTAGCGTAATTTTTGCAAGTGCCACTTGCACAATAAGATCGCGAACCAATTTTGCTAACGGTTGTTTGCAAAATGAAAAATTTTTCTTGATATTTTACTTTCCCTAATTCTATTTGTTATATTGTAACAAGACCGGCGGATTGCTGGTCAGCTCATTAAAGAGCCGTTTGCTATATCGTATTTTTTATATGACGTAGGAACGGCTCTTTTTTTTTGAATTTAACCCACACAGTGTAATCTGTGAGAAGGAATAAAATGCAAGCGAAGCGTATCCCGTTTGAAAACTTGCCCATCACGAACCGCTTTATGTTTGCCTTGGTATTTAGCCATAAGCACATTGCGAAACCTTTTCTTGAAGCTCTTCTCGGAATTAGGATTTTGGATTTGCAGAAACCAGAGCCGGAGAAAACAACCGAAAACAGTCCCTTTAGCAAAGGAGTCCGCTACGATGTATTCGTAAAAGAACAGGGACCTAAAGGGGAAATTCTCCGCACCTTTGATCTAGAGATGCAAATAGAAGATACCCATGAATTGCCAAAGCGTGCTCGCTATTACCAAGCTTTGTGCGACTCTGAAGCCTTGAACAAAGGGGAATCCTACCGCAATCTCAAGGAACAATATATCATCTTTATCTGCCCCGATGACATTTTTAAGCAGGAACGCGCCGTCTATAGGTTTAAAAACATAGAAATCGGACATCCCGAGCACGAATTAGGCGACCAGTGTTTCAAAGATTTTATTATATTCAATAAGTACAAGGATGTCGCCGAGAAATCAGTCAAGGAGTACCTCGAATACTTCGCGACCAACAAGGCGACTTCTCAGGTAACTCAGGACATTGAACGTCTGCGGCAATGGTATCTGTCGGACAACGAAACAAGGAAACGCTATATGACTTGGCAACAGGAATTGGATGACATGGTATATGAAGAGCGCGAACGAGCCAAAGCGGCAGAACGTCGTGCTGACGAAGAAAAATCCCGTGCCGATGAAGCAGAATCCCGTGCTGAAAGGTATGAAAAGATCCTTAAGGAGCATGGGCTTTTATAAGGTTTCTTGATATCCCTCTTCATAATGATCGGGGTATTGCGACTGACGATTGCGTGATTTCCAGCAGCACAAACAAATTTACTTCATCTTGAACGCGAGCATCGTGATATCATCGAATTGCGGGGCGTTCCCGGCGAATTCCTTGACGGCCATGCGGACTTTTCTGCATGTGAGACGGACGGAATAATTTTTGGATTCGTTTAGGACGTTCAAGAGACGATCCATGCCGAATTCTTCGTTTCTTTCGTTTGTGGCTTCGGGAATGCCGTCGGTGTAGGTGAAAATCGTGTCGCCCGGTTGTAGCTGCGTTTCGAAATTCTGGTACCTGTAGCCTGCCATTCCGGCGAGCACGAATCCGCTTTTGATTTTTACGATTTCGAAGTTGCCGTCTGCGTGTTTGATGAAGGGCTTCTCGTGGCCGGCGTTTGCATAAACTAAGTGGCCCGTCTTGATGTTCAGTACGCCGCAAAGGCAGGTGACGAACATGTCGTGGACGTTGTGCTCGGCGAGTTCGTCGTTGGCGCGATTCAAGGCTTCGGCTGGAGAATGCCCGTTTTGCAAGTTGTGCCTCAGGACGATTTTGGAGACCATCATGAAGAGTGCTGCAGGGACTCCCTTGCCCGAAACGTCTGCGATAACGAGAGCTAGGTGGTCGTCATCAATCATGAAGTTGTCGTAAAAATCGCCGCCGACTTCAAGCGCGGGCCGCGTCATGGCGTAGTTGTCAAAACCTTCAACATTGACGGGCTTTGAAAACGATGCCCGTTGGATGGCTGTCGCGATGGAAAGCTCCGTGTGCACTTTCTCTTGCTGTGCTGTAGCTTTGGTCAAATTCTTCACGTAATCGTCGAGTTCCGTTGCCATTTCTTCGTACGAACGGGCGAGTTTCCCGACTTCGGATGTGAAGTAGATGTACTTGTGGCATTTTTGCAGTGTGCTGTGGATGCGCACGTAAATGTCTGTATTTTGTCCGAAAGTTTTTGCGATTTCGCTCATGTTTTCGATGGGCTTTGTGACGGTGCGTTCCATGTAGTAGAGGAATCCGAGTGAAACCCAGATGCCGATGTTGAGCAATGTGCCAATGTAAAAGTAAACGTAGTTCCAGAGGTAAAGATTGTTCTCGCCGTATTTAAGTGCAATGCTTGGGTAGCTTGTGATTCCAAACGCAACTGAGATGATGATGCTTGTGGCAAGGAAAAACAGAATGAATTTTTCGTTGAGCGAAAATGAAAAGATGAAATTGGCGGGCTTGTTCTTTTGCTTGCGGATGTTGCGTTGGCAAATCAGCGAAGCACAAATGAGGTACGGGAAGCCGATGACCACCATCGTGATGAATTGGTTGAAGAATATGTTTGCCGATAGCATCGAAAAATATTGCTCGTCGTATTTGAGCTTGATGACGCTTACGACCATGAACGCGGCTGCAAGCGAATCGAGAATGACGATGAGCATGTACTGTACGTTCTTGTAAATCTTGTCGAGTTTAAACTTGTTCTTGTCGTTGCGACGGAGGTAGTTCCAAATCAAGGCGGGAACGTAGCCGTAAATAATTTGGATGAAAAATCCTGGGATGAAGATGATGGCTTCGTACCCCGACATGATATCGGCGATGAGGTTTGCTATCGCACAGCCGAGGACTCCTGCAAATCCAAAGGAAATGCCGAAAAGTAGGGGGAGGGCCGCCACAATGCGGACTTCGGTCGTTTCTGAAATCTTGAAAAGCTCTCGGCAGGGGAATCCGAGGATAAAGAAAATAAGCCCGCAAATAATCGCGATGAGTATGTACTTATGAATATTTTTCATAAAAACTCCTTCTTATTTTTTAATATAAACATTTTTGAAGAAAGGAGTTGAAATGATGTCTTCCAATTGCGACTATGGATTGAAATGGCTTGTGGAGGGTGGAAAATGGCTAAAAAACGAAAAGCCATCTCTTTCGAGAGGGGTGAATTTTGTTTGTTTCGCATTCGCTCAACAAACGAAAAGTCCTCTCTTTCGAGAGGACTTTTTCGCGGGATAGACGAGGCTTGAACTCGCAACCTCCGGCGTGACAGGCCGGTGCTCTAACCAAAATTGAGCTACCACCCCAAGTGGTCCGATTGATTTCTCAATCAGTGTGCCATATTTAAAATATTTGTTTGGATTCAGTCAAGTCCTTTTTGCAAAAAAAGTGAATAAAGTTTGAAATAAAATGATTTTCTATCCAAATGTTCACTATTTTTTAGACAGTTTCGCGGTCTTTTCCTATATTTGGGAGCATGACGAAATCCATTGAAATCCGCGATGCCCATGAACATAACCTCCGCCATGTCGATTTGACGATTCCTCGCGACTCGATTGTCGTTGTGACGGGTGTTTCGGGCTCGGGTAAGTCGAGCCTTGCTTTTGATACGGTGTTCCAGGAAGGGCAACGCCGCTTTGTCGAATCGCTTTCGGCGTACGCGCGCCAGTTCATTGGCCGCATGAAGCATCCGGACGTGGAGAGCGTTCGCGGCATTTCGCCGACGATTTCGATTGACCAGAAGACGGTGAACCGGAACCCGCGCAGTACGGTGGGGACGGTGGTCGAAATTTTGGACCATTACCGTTTGATGTTCGCGCGTTTGGGCGTGCCGCATTGCCCCAAGTGCGGCAAGGTGATTCAGGCGCAGTCGGTGGACCAGATTGTCGACAACTTGTACGCCAGTGACGAAAATAAGAAGATTTTGGTGATGGCGCCGATTGTGCAGGAGCGCAAGGGCGAATACCGCAAGGAACTCGCGGAGCTCAAGGAAAACGGATTTGTCCGCGTGCGTGTCGATGGGACGATTTACAGGCTCGAAGAAGTGCCGCTGTTGGTGCGTTACGAGAAGCACACGATTGAAGTGGTGATTGACCGCTTGACGCTCGAGCGCAAGAACATGAGCCGTTTGCGTGAAGCGATTGAAGGCGCCTTGAAACTCACGGACGGAAAGCTCGTGTCGTTCTTGCTTTCGTCGCCGGATGTTGCGGGCGGTTCCGATGCGGCGGGCGGTACGGCGAATGCGTCGCAGGGTGGGACCGCCGCGAAGGAAGAGTACCGCTTGCAGGGTACGCAGCTCGCTTGCCCCAAGTGCGGAATTTCGATTCCGGAACTGGAACCGCGATTCTTTAGCTTTAACGACCCGAAGGGGCAATGCCCCGCCTGCAAGGGCCTTGGCGAAAGTTGTGAATTTGACGTTAATTTGATTGTACCGGATCCGAGTTTGTCCTTAAAACAGGGCTGCCTTGCCCCGCAAAAGAAGGATGACGGCTGCATCATCTTTAGCGATTTTGGCTGGCGCAATTTGCGTACGATTGCAAACGAAATGCACTTTTCGCTCGATACGCCGTGGAACAAGCTCAAGAAGGCGCAACAGGATGCCGTGCTGTACGGGACTCCGAGCGGGAGCGAACGCGGCGTGGTGACTGTAATGCAGGAACTTTGGGACATGTGGCATATTTACCACTTCCGAAAGTACATGCAGATTGGCGTTTGCCCGGAATGCCACGGCACGCGAATCAATCGTATTGCCGCTGCTGTCGATTTCCACGGTCATAACATTTGCGAAATGACGGAATGGTCCGTCGAAAAATCTGTCGAATTTTTTGACAAGCTAAAGCTTTCGCCGAAGGAACAGCGTATTGGTCGCGAAGTGCTTAAGGAAATCCGCGGGCGCCTTGGATTCTTGAAGGCGGTGGGTCTTGGCTATTTGGACATTAGCCGCAAGGCTTCGACGCTTTCGGGCGGTGAGGCGCAGCGTATCAGGCTCGCAAGTGCCGTGGGGGCGGGGCTCCAGGGCGTGCTTTACGTGCTTGACGAACCGAGCATTGGCCTCCATCCGCGTGATAACGACAAGTTGCTCGAAATGCTGGAACGCTTGCGAGCCCAAGGCAACAGCCTCCTCATCGTGGAACACGACGAAGATACGATGCGTCATGCGGACTGCGTGATTGACGTGGGCCCAGGCGCGGGTGTCGAGGGCGGTCGCATTTTGGCGGCAGGCACGGTCGAAGAGCTGGAGAAGAACAAGTCTTCGCTTACGGGTGCCTATTTGAGCGGTCGCAAAGCGATTGAAATCCCGTCGCAGCGTATGAAAATTGACAAGAATACGCCGAAACTCAAGGTTTGCGGAGCTTGCGAAAACAACCTCAAGAACATCGACGTGGAAATCCCGCTGGGCGGTGCGTTTACCGTAGTTACGGGCGTTTCGGGCTCAGGCAAGAGCACGCTTGTGAACCAGATTTTGCGCCGCGAACTGGCTCGTGTGTTCTACAATTCCGAAGAACCGGTTGGCAAGTTTGACCATTTGGAAGGTCTCGAAAACATCGACAAGGTCATTGAAATTGACCAGACGCCGATTGGACGCACCCCGCGCAGTAACCCTGCAACTTATACGAAAATCTGGGATGACATTCGCGACTTGTTTGCCGGTATGGAAGAAAGCAAGGTGCGCGGGTACACGAAGAGCCGCTTTAGCTTTAATGTGAAGGGCGGTCGCTGTGACGCTTGCGAAGGTGCGGGCGTGAAGGTCATCGACATGCATATTTTGCCGAGTGTACAAGTCACTTGCGATGTGTGCGACGGCAAGCGCTTTAACGAAGCGACTCGTGAAGTTTATTTCAAGGGCAAGAATATCTCCGAAGTTCTTGACATGAGCATTGCCGAAGCTGCTGAATTTTTCAAGGACATTCCGAAAATTGCAGAACCGCTCAAGCTCCTTTGCGAAGTAGGCCTTGGCTATTTGACGCTCGGTCAGCCTTCTACAACTCTGAGCGGTGGCGAAGCGCAGCGTGTGAAGATAGCTTCGGAACTGCGCCGTCCGGGGACGGGTAAGACGCTTTACTTGCTCGACGAACCGACAACCGGTTTGCATTTTGAAGATATCCGCCGATTGCTCGAATGTTTGAACCGCTTGCGCAGTCTCGGCAACAGCGTCGTGGTGATTGAACACAACCTCGATGTGATCAAGTGTGCAGACTGGATTATCGATTTGGGCCCGGATGCGGGCGTGAATGGCGGCCGCATTATTGCAACGGGAACTCCCGAACAAATTGCCAAATGCAAAAAATCGGAGACGGGGCGTTACTTGGCTCCGGTCTTGGCGAAGAAGCATGGCGAAAACAAGCATTTTGACCGCACGGACGAAAAGGGCGAAGATTATTCGCTCGATATCGAAGTTCATGGCGCGCGCAAGCATAACCTCAAGAACATCGACGTGACAATTCCGCGGCACAAGCTTACTGTCATTACGGGTGTTTCGGGCTCGGGCAAGTCGAGCTTGGCTTTCCATACGCTCTTTAGCGAAGGCCAGCGCCGCTTTGTGGAAACACTCAGCACATATGCTCGCCGCTTCTTGGGCCGCCCTGACCGTGGTAGCATTGATTCCATTTCGGGCTTGGCACCTGCGATTGCCATTGACCAGAAGAGCGCAAGCAAGAGCCCGCGCAGTACTGTGGCTACGCTTACCGAGATTTACGACTACTTCCGCATTTTGTGGGCACGCGTGGGAACCGCCCACTGCCTCCATTGCGGAAAGCCGGTCAGCTCTTATGCCGCTGGCGACTTGATGCAGTTTGCATTTGACCGCGACCTCAACAAAATGGTGACAGTTCTTGCCCCGTTCGAAATCAAGGATGAAATTAAGTTGTCCAAGATTCTCACAGAAAAGGGCTACCGCAAGGCGTATCTTGGCAAAAAGCTCGTGGAACTCCCGCTGCCGAAAGTTCCGACACGCGAAAAGCAATTGCTTGCTGTTGTCGATTCAGTGGTGGTCAAGGAAGAAAATCGTGCCCGCTTGGTCGAAGCGTTTGAACGCGGCTACCGCGACGGTAACGGCATTTTGTACGTGGATTGCGATGGCGAGGAGCGCCTCTCTGCGAGTGAAAAGCCCGGCTGCCCAGAATGCGGCTGGTATATGGATTCCGCACTCAATCCGAAGCATTTCAGTTTCAATACGCACTGGGGCGCCTGCGAAACGTGCCTTGGCCTTGGCCATTTCAAGGACGGCGAAGAATGCCCCGACTGTCACGGCGAACGCTTGAAGCCGGAATATCTTGCCGTGCGCATTCTTGGCAAGAACGTCATGGATGTTCACCACATGAGCATTGCCGAAGCCCGCGACTGGTTTGCGAAAGTCGATTTTGCGAACGAAGAAAATGCGACTCCCGCAGCAATCCAGAGCAAGACGACTGTGGCCGCTCCGCTCCTCCGCGAAATCATCGGGCGCTTGGACTTCTTGATTAGCGTGGGTCTTGGCTACATTGGCCTTGACCGTGCGGGCGATACTTTGAGCGGTGGCGAGTCGCAGCGCATCCGCTTGGCAAGTCAAATCGGCAGCGGCCTCGAAGGCGTCTTGTACGTGCTGGACGAACCGACCGTCGGCCTCCACGAAAGCGATACCGCAAAACTCCTGGATACGCTTTACCGCTTGCGAGACCTCGGCAATACGCTCGTGGTCGTGGAACACGACATCAAGATGATGCAGGCGGCGGACCACATTATTGATATGGGGCCTGGCGCGGGTGACTTTGGCGGTGAAGTCGTTGCAGAAGGCTCTCCGTCGGAACTTGCAAAACCTTATGCTTTGCAGCGTTTCCCGCGTAGCGAAACGGTCAAGTTCCTCACGTATTCCACTCCGGTGGCAAACCAGCTGGAACCCGTGCGCATTACGGACGATACGGAATTCTATGAGTTCAAGAATCTCAATGCGAATAATTTAAAGAATTTATCTGTAAAATTCCCGAAAAAGGCTGTAAGCGTTGTCTGTGGTGTTTCGGGCTCGGGCAAGAGTTCGCTTGTCGTGGATGAAATCTTCCCGGCGCTTAAAAAGCAGTTCCAGGCGCGTGGCCGCAAAAAGCAGAGCGGCGAGGTATTGCTTGTGGACCAGAGCCCGATTTCGGGAACGCCACGCAGTACGCCGGCAAGCTTTACGGGCGTTTTTGACGATATCCGCAAGCTGTTCTCGAAGCTCGAACAGTCCAAGGTCAAGGGCTTTGATTACGGTCGCTTTAGTTACAACCTCGCACGTGGGCGTTGCCCCGTTTGCGAAGGCCGTGGTGCGATTGCGGTCGAGATGCACTTCCTCTCGGACATCTGGGAGCCGTGCGAAGCTTGCGGTGGCAAACGCTACAATCAAGAAACGCTCACGGTCACGTTCAAGGGCAAGAACATTGCCGACGTGCTTGACATGCGTGTGGTTGAAGCTTGCGAGTTCTTCAAGGATCAACCGAAGATTTTGCCGAAACTCGAATGCCTCCGCGATGTGGGCCTCCCGTACGTAAAACTTGGCCAGCCGGTTACCACGCTTAGCGGTGGCGAATCGCAACGTCTAAAGCTTGCTGCGGAACTTTGCCGCCGTCCGGCGACGGAAATGGTCTATTTGCTCGACGAACCGACGACAGGCCTCCATTTGAAGGATATCCAAATCCTGTGGAACCTCTTGCGCCGACTTTCGGCCCGTGGCGATACGGTGATTGTCATTGAACACCACCCCGATATCATCCGTTTGGCTGATTGGAGGGTCGAATTGGGACCCGTTGGCGGTGCAAATGGAGGATACTTGCTTGAAATGGGGGCAAATTCCTTAAAATTTTAGAACTTATTTGCTTACAAGAAATTATTTTTTTTCTTAGAAGAAGGTTTCTAAAAGACAGGAGAGCTTATGACATTTTCCCGATTGCTTCCGCTTTTGTTGCTGGTCCCGGCACTTACCATGGCCGAAGATGACCGCAACTTCAAATTGATGCCGGAAAATTTTAAAGTTGGTATCGTTTTGGAACATTCCACCAACTTGGCTATGATGATGGATAGCTCTGTGGCAATCTCCTCGCAACCTGTTTTCCCGTTGCAGCCGAACCAGCTTTATCTGCGTCAGAAAAAATCGGGGAAGGAATATCTTTGGTTCACGGGTGTGGCGAAACCCGAAGATTATTTGAAGCTCCATGCTTTTAGCCTTAAGGATAACCAAATAGGCGTTCGTGAAGCTGTGGGTATGCGATTCTACGCGTCGCGCCAGTCGAAGGCTTTTCAGGACGAAGCCGATATTTATTTTGACTCCGAATACATTTATTCGTCGCGGGTTGCAAAGCTCCTGTTCATGAAGAACGGGAAATGGCAGACTCTTTCTGAAAGCGCTCATCCTGGCATCGTGGAAATCCAGTCTAGTGAAAAAGACTTAGAAGTGGTTTCTTATAACACGTCGGTGCCGAGTAACTCTAAAGTAATCTACCCGGCGAAGGAAGGGCTCTACACGTTTGCCTTTGGTGTGCCGGGCAAGCTCCCTTATGTGGATGCCGGCCAGCTCCGTGCGGGGAAAAGTCTCGTGTTCAAGGTGAATTGCCCCATTTTTGATTCTACGGCTTCGTCTTCTCTCAATCTCTCTGTGTCGTTGCCGGTGGTTCAGGAACGTAAAACGCTCGAAGAAACGGAAATCCTTTACGATGCCTTCTCTGCAGAAGTTGACCAGAATGTGGGTCGAGTCGATACGACTGAGTTCGCTAATTTATATCCGGCAATCAAACCCGCTGATTCACTTGGGTTGACGGATTCCAGCAAGGATTATCGCGGTTACGTCAATCGCTATAAATACAAGAGAACTGAAGCTCAAAAATTATGGCGTACTGCAAAGCTGGGCGAGGTGAATCAAGTTTTCAAGGCTATTCGCGACAAGATTGACAGCTTGCAGCAGTTCCCGCTCCAGTTGAATGTTTGGCCCAAGTCTGTAGAAGCGATTGAAAAAGGTTCTGCGAATAAGCCCGCTGAAGTGGCTGTATCCGTAGCGGCGGACTCCGCTGCTAAAGTCGCCGATACAACTGCTAAAGTAGCCGATTCCACGGCAAAGCCTGTTGATTCTACCGCAGTCGTTGCAGATTCTACGAAGGCTGCGGATTCTACAGCGAAGGTTGCTGACTCCACCGTAAAGGCTGCCAATAGCGAGCCCGTTCCTGCGGCGACCGTCGAGGCAAAACCGGTTAAGCCCGATACTCTCAAGCTTGCCTTTGGCTCCAACCAAGAAAGGATTGATGTCATCTGGAAAGGTGTTGTTAAGGGATATTCCATGGATTCGCTTTATGCAAGGCTTAAGTCCAATGAGCCTGGCGTCATCACGACGCTATTCCTCACGAACAACAAGCCGGTGTGGATTTCCAAGGAAGGCACTTTGGTTGGTCGCTACCACTACCGCTACGAAAAGATTGCATTCCGCATTGGCGAAATACTTTATGAAGGTGTAGGCAAATTTATTTTGCCGACGTACATAGAACAGGAACCAGAAGTCCGCGATTGGATTCACAGGGTCGATCTGCCAACTTCGAAGCCTTCTGTAACGGAAGATACGACTCATAAGTTTGCCGTGCCGATAATTGAACATGCCACTCGTGGAACTGTAGCCCTCATTGATTCCGGTTCGTTTCGTTACCGTGGCAAGGTCGTCTCCATGTCGCCGTTTGCCATCCACACGACAGAAGTGACTCAGGAATTTTATAAGAAGACGATGGACAATCTGGATTCCGCAAAACGCATTCCGGATCGCTCCGCGTTCAAAGGACCGAACAAACCGGTTCAGGGTATTTCGTGGGAAAAAGCGCAATACTTCTGCAAAGCCCTTGGCGGAGATTTGCCGACTGAAGCGCAATGGGAATTTGCAGGACGTGCCGGCAGCAATAACGGCGCACTTTGGGAAGTGGATGACTATTTAAACGTGAACAAGTATGCCGTCTTTGCAGAAAACTCCTACAAGCTGGGCAAGAAGGATTCTGTGGCTTATGGTCCGCATGATGTTGCGACCAAGGAACCGAATGCTTGGGGCATGTACGACATGTCGGGCAACGTGGCCGAGTGGACTCGCGATAACTACTTTGCCATCACGTTCAAAATTGAAGATTCCAATCCGACCGGTTCTTACTGGGGTACGGATAAAGTCTTGAAGGGCGGATCTTGGAAGGATGGAGTCAAAAAGCTGTACATGACGGATAGAGATGATGAAGACCCGCGTTATTGGTCTGACCATATCGGTTTCCGTTGCGTATTCTCTCTTGAGAGAATCAATCAGGGAAAAAAGAAATGAGTAAAAACTCCGATAAGGAAAAAAGCATTTTTAAGAAGATTACGGCATTGCCGTATTTGTTGGTTTTTCTTGCGTTGTTGATGCCGCTTGCCAATGTTTCTTGCTCTGTTAAGGATAAAAGCAAGCCCATTGCAGAGACGACGTTTTATCAGATAGCTTCGGGTGTTGATTTGGATAAAGCCTTGGCTGAACCTGCTCTTAGTCAGATGCACCGCATGGTCAAAGAAAACCCGAAGACGTTAGATCGCTTTAAAACGCATATCCCGAATTTCCCCAAGATGGAACCGATTCGTCATTTGTATGGAATCTTGGGGGCGATTTTTTTGGCGGCTATATTTGCATGGTTTGTGCCGCTAGCATCGACCGTAATGGGGCTTTTGTCGATGGTTTCGCTATGGTCGCTTTTAATGCGGCTTGCCCATGTGGGAGAATCGCTTGGAATTCCGCTTTTAAAAATCGAAGCCGGAATCGGGCTTTATTGCGCGAGTTTCCTTATCCTGATAGGGATGGCGATGAACATTGCGACAATGGTTCGCCCGGCGGTTATTGCACGGCGTGAACGGAAAAAGAAAAAAGCTAAATAACGTCTAAAGTAATTATTTTGAGCCTCCACTTTTAACAAATGGAGGCTTTATGCGTTTTATAGACTGTGCTTTGGATTATTTGAATAAATGCTCGGACGAATTGGCTCCGCTTACAGTGCGGACGTATTATTGGAATTTGAAAAAAGTCGAGCTGTTTAATCCGAAATTAGAATGTGAATCGCTGACGTCGGAAACGGTCCGCGATTTCAAACGTCATTTGGAACGCTTGCAGAATAAGGAGGCTACCGTTGTCAAAGCGCTTTCGGTGCTTCGCGTGTTCTGCAACAAGATGAAAGCGGATGGCGTTATTGAAGTGGACCCGTTTGAAAATGTGAAAATCAGGAGAGCGTATTCGCATCGCGGATTTTTGACGCTGCGGGAATTGAAACAACTTTATTTGAATTTTATAGATCGGCGAACGGTCTTGACTCGTGCCGAGGATGAGGTGATGCAGGTGTTTTTGTTTAGCTGTTTTACGGGGCTCCGTTACGCGGATTTGCGGTCGCTGGATTCGTCTGAAATTTTCGACTGGAAAATCCGAAAGCAGATGCACAAGACGGGGGAGGCCGTTTATATCCCGATTCCCGTGCAAGCTCGGCTTTTGCTGCCTGAGCCTCTGAAGCCGGGCCGCGTGTTTCACGTAGTGGAAAATGCGTCGTTCAATCGCACGCTTCGCAAAGCGGCTAAAAAACTAGGGCATTACAAGTATATCCATTGTCATCTAGCGCGGCACACGTTTGCGACAACATGCATTACCATCGGCATCCCGCTCCCGGCAACAAGCAAACTCTTGGGCCACCGCAATTTGGACACAACGCTCATTTACGCAAAATACGTCGATACGTTTTTGGACAAAGAAATGAAAAAATTCGATAGATTGAGGTAGAGGGCGATGAGGCCGCTTCGCTTTGAGGGAAGAGCAATGAGTTGCGAGCCGTGAGCCGTGAAATGCAAGTGCGTCATGCTGAATGCGAAGCATGGTATATGAAACTTGCGATCTTAGTCGCATAGTTGAATTGGTATCGTTGTCATTCTGGAGGCCCTTCGGGCCGATAGAATCCATTTGAACGTGGCGGACTAAGCTCTACCGCGTCATGGTTGCCCCGCCACCGCGTCATGGCGGACGTGATCCGCCATTTTGCAGACGCTTACTATGCGAAAATTCCTCGACTTGTCATTTTAGTATAAAAATTGTAGATTAAATCCACTTCACATTATTTACTAGGGGAGCCCATGGAACGTCAGATAGAGCGTTTGTCCATAGATTGTGTTTTGCCATTTCTTCGTGAGCGAATTGCGGAGTTAAATACCGTGATGGCGACGCTTTCGAAGTCTATTGCGTCTGCACCGGAGGGTGTGCTTAATGTGTCTCCGCATCGTGGAGGATTTCAATATTTTCAGGTGACTTCAAAGACGGGGCGTAAAGGGCGTTTTATTCGTGACGAAGAGAAGTCGCTTGCTTCAGAACTTGCACAGCGGGATTATGACAAGAAGATTCTTGTTGAACTTCAGAAGCAACGTTCCGTCTTGGAAAAGTGCGTGGCTCAGTACGATGCTTCGCTTGTAGATAATGTGTATGCCCAGTTGCATCCGGCTCGGCAGTTGCTTGTGAAGCCGCTTGTTTCGTCTGACGAAGACTTCGTAAAGCAGTGGAGTGCTGTCGAGTATGCGGGGCGTGAATTTGATGCGGACACTCCTATGCTGGTGACTGCACGGGGAGAACGCGTGCGCTCGAAATCTGAAATCATGATTGCCGATGCTTTGTTCCGCAGGGGAATTCCCTACCGTTACGAGTTTCCGCATGAGTTGCATTATGCTGGGCGGGAGAGTGTTGCCGAAAATTCTCATGCAAGACGCAGGAATGCAGAAGGAAAACGAGCCAGAAAGAACTCTGGCTTGGGCAAATTCCGCTCGCAGAAAAGAAAGGAGCGTCTTGTCGTCTATCCTGATTTTACCTGCTTGAATGTACGTACGCGGCAGGAGTTCGTCTGGGAACATTTCGGGCTGATTGACGTGCCGGAGTATTGTCAGAACATGGCTTCTAAAATGGAGCTGTATATGATGAATGGCTTTTGCATGGGAAAAAACTTCTTGATGACTTCGGAAACGCATGATCGCCCGCTCAGCTCCATGATGGTGGAGGCTGTGCTAGATCGGTATTTTGGCGAAGTCGGCGTGACAAGGCGGTGAATTTGCAAAAATGGCAGTGAAATTGCCAAAATGGCGGTGAAATGGCGAGGAAATATGCTTGTTTCACCGCCAAAAATGAATTTGTTTGTGCTTTTGCTGCCCGAAAATGGCTTTTTAAGCAAATGCTGGCGGTGAAATAGGGCTTAAAAACACGCTTTTCACCGCCATCGAACGCGCTTGCGGGCGTTTTTGCGAGAAAATGTTGCGTATAAAATAAAAAATGGCGGTGAAACGAGACGAAAAAATCTCGATTTCACCGCCAAAAGCCGCTTTTCGCGCTTTTGCCGCTCGCTTCCCGCGCAATCCGCGCTTCCCGTGCAATCCGCGCTTCCCGCGCTTTCCGCGTTCCGGCGACTACGACTTGTTCGTCGGTGCCTGTCTTGCGACTGGGGCTAGCTGTCCGTGCTTGCGGAACAAGTGCTTCACGAGCGTCCCGAATCCACGGAAGACGCGGTAGCGTTCACGCGGGTTCTTGATGGCCATGATGCCTTGGCGGATGATGTAGCTCGGGCGCAGGTAGAACTCGCGGCGAGCCTTGTCGCAGAAATCGACGAGTGCCTGGCTGGTAAGTTCGCCGCGTTGGATCGTGGTGCGGTGGAACCCGTCCTTGTCGAGCCACTGGCTGTAATCCTTCGATTTCAAGGCACCGCTTTCCAAAGCTTCCTTGTACGCTTCGGTGCCGGGGTATGCCATGATGGGGTAGAACTGCGCCGTGTTCGGGTTCAGCTTCTTGGCGTAGTCGAGCGTCATGCGGAGCGTTTCCGGCGTGTCGCCCGGGTTTCCCACCATGAAGCAGCCGTGAACGAGGAGTCCTGCCTTGCGGGCGTTCTTCGTAAATTCAATCGCCTTGTCGGTGTTCTTCACGCCCTTGTGGATCTTTTCCAAGACTTCGGGGCTAGCGCTTTCGAAGCCGACGCACATTTCGCGGCCGCCGGCCTTCTTCATGAGCTTGAGCAAGTCGAGCGGAACATCGGCACGGGCGTTGCAGCTCCACGTAATCTTGAGGTTGCGTTCCAGAATCAAGTTGCAAATCTGGCGCACGTGTTCGTGACTTGCGGTAAAGGTATCGTCTTCGAAGAACACTTCGCCAAGGTCTTCAAAGTTGTCCTTGATGTACTGCAATTCATCGACAACGTCCTTCGGGTCGCGACGGCGGAACTTGTGACCGTTGAGCGTCTGCGGAATCACGCAGTAGCTGCAGTGGTTCGGGCAACCGCGGCCAGACAAAATCACGATGAGCGGGTTCAAGTTCGCACCGTAGAAATACTTCTTGTAGCAACTGTAGAGGTGCTTGCGATATACCTTGGAAACCCACGGAATTTCGTTCAGGTTCTCGATTTTCGGACCTTCGGGCTGGAAATCGACTTTGCCTTCGGCTGTGCGGTACGCAAGTCCTGCGAATTGCCCCACTGGAGCGCCGTCGCCGCGGAGGGCGCGGACGAGATTCCGGCAGGTGTAGTCGGCTTCGCCAATCACGACGTAGTCAAGCGACGGTTCCATTTCCATGGATTCGAGCGGTTCTGCCGTGGCGTGCGTGCCCATGATGGCAACCTTCACGTTTGGCATTTCTTGCTTGATCGCGTGAACAACCTTGAGGTCGTTTAAAATACTCGGAGTGCTCGTGCTGCAAATGACAAGTTCCGGACCAAACTTCTTGATGCCTTCGAGAGTCTGGGGCAAGTCGAGTTCCATGGCGGGACTGTCGATGAGCTGGATTTCGTTACCGTCGGCTTCACAAACGCCAGCGGCATAACTCAAGAACATAGGCCAGTAAAGAGTACTGGATTTAGTAACACACGGGGAACGAGATTCCCGACTGAACATCGGGTGAAAAGGAGGATTTAAAAAAGTAACATGCATGACGGACACAAAATACATAATATGAGCGGAATATGCTACATTGTAATGCAATGAAAAAGCTTTTTTTAACGTTTTTTTCGTGTGTCGTGATGGGCTGCACAGTTTCGGCGGCTCCTTTGGCGGATTCTAATGCGGCTTCTGCTGCTTTGGATACAGTAAAAACGACGTATGACGATGGCCAAGTGTCGCGGGTTTATACCGTATTGAAGGGAACGGACGTGCGCGAGGGCGTGTCTTTGACGTACCATCCGAATGGGAAATTGGCGGTCGAGGCCCCTTACAAGAACGGCAAGTTGGACGGTGTTTTTCGCTCTTACGATGAAAAAGGCAACGTGATTGAAACCATCGGCTACAAAAACGGCGAAGAAGAAGGCTACAGCATCCGTTACCATGAAAATGGAAAAAAGAAAAACAGGGAAAAATACCATCAAGGTGTTTTAAACGGCATGTCGGAAGATTGGGATGAAAACGGCAAACTTCGCAGACAGATTCCGTATGAGGATGGACAAATTCACGGCCTTGTGAAAATCTACAACGAAATGGGACAAATTGAAGAAGACATGAACTTTGTCCGTGGACTTCGTAATGGTGCCTATCGACGTTACAGTTTTGGCAAGCTGGTTCTCGAAGCTGAATTTAAGGATAATCGCTGCGTGAAAAATTGTAATTTTTAGTGCTAGAATCTACGGCTTTTGTGGCATGGATCAGCCAACCTGGAGCCGTATGTTCGGGAGTACGTTATTAAATTTATTCAAAAAGGAGAGGATCTATGCAAAAACGCAATTTATGGACTTTGACATGCAAATCGATGCTTGCTTTTTTTGCCGCGTTAATGCTTACCGCGTGCGGTGATTCGGGCAACAATGCTTCAGTTGATGAAGTGCAATGGAATGGAAATAAAGGAACTTTTACTGATTCCCGTGATGGTCAAACTTACAAAGTGGTTGCCTTTGATTCGCTCATTTGGATGGCCGAAAACCTCAACTACAAGACTGAAAATAGCAAGTGCTTTGATGAAAAAGCGGACAAATGCAAGTACGGTCGCCTCTATTTTTGGGATGAGGCTTTGAAAGCTTGCCCTGCCGGATGGCATTTGCCGAGCAAAAAAGAATTTATAACAATGCTTGCGGCGGTGGATAAGAACCACTCCGAAATTGACACTAGTAACGTCGATTATTTTATTATGGAAGATGTCGGATTTGATCTCAAGTCCAAAAATGGTTGGGTGACTGAAGAAGGTGAAAGCAGCAATGGCTCAGATGCTTACGGCTTTACTGTTCTCCCTGCTGGCTTTTGGAACATAGAATTTTCGGGCTTTTTGGGTCAGGGGCAAGAAACTCTTTTCTGGACTTCTACAGAGCGTGAGACTAATTTTGCGCATTGCACGAATATAACCGAAACATCTTCTGTAAAAATTAATAGCTGCGGTGTTGAAGTTGGATTCTCTGTCCGTTGCGTAAAAGACTAGGCTGTAGACAGTAGGAAGTTGGAAGTAGGCAGGGATCGTCATCCTGACCCTGGAGCGTAGCGATAGGGGAAGGATCCTGTGACTGTTTAGACGAAAGACCGCTACGCTGGTAAACGAAAGACGATAGGATTGTGGTCAGTGGGTAGTAGGAAGGGGTAGTTTGGCGGCTTCGCCGCGATTATATAACTGCGATTATATTACTAACCACTAATCACTGTTTACTAACCACTTCCAACTTTTCCCTTGCATCAAAGCGAGCTTGCGTGCAGGCTCGTTTAGTTTATGCATTTGTCGTCTCTAGCCTCTAATCTTTAATCACTAACCACTAACCCTTTTTTTATATTTTAGTTGTGAGAATAAACTTTATTAGGAGTTGTTATGAGAGCTTATTGGCTATGGATTATTTTGTGCCTTGTTTTTGGAGCGTGCGGTTCGGATGATTCTCAAAAATCGAACGATGTAACTTCCCCAGGCGAAACGGAAGAAAACAAGGAATCTAACTCCGATAAAAAGAATCCTAAAGAAGTGGATCCCGACGAAGATCAGGATTACATCAAGTCAAGTTTACCTTCCAATATCGAACTTTCCATTGATACGGTTCGCGATAACTATCGTAGCACGAACATTTATTACATTCGTGTTGGAAATGCCGTATGGAACAGTCAAAAAAATACGGCGACATCTAGCGGTGTAGAAAGCGTTTGCTATGACGAGCAAAATGGCAACTGTGATGATTTCGGTCGTCTGTACTCGCGGGATGGTAACCTTAATATGGTTTGTCCGGACGGTACGAATTTGCCATCGTCAAAAGACTGGGAACTTTTAGAATCTTACCGTTCCGAAAACCGCAAAATTGACAAACTGTTGTCGTTCACGTATGGCGGCTACTGCGAAAAGACGAATGCCAAGTTCAAATGCTCTGATTTAAATTCGTCGGCGAATTACCTTACTTCTGACGGAAAGGTTTATTCTCTTAAAAAAGGGGCGACAAGCGCATCTTTTAAGACTGCAAAGGAAAACGGATTTTATAATATCCTTTGCATCGGTTATCCGTCGTATGTCAAAGCGAAAAAAGATTTGCCTGCTTGTGATAATGTAAAAAAGAATCCGCCTACGTTGGCGTATGTTTTTGAAGAAAAGCAGAACTACCGTTGCTACCCGGACACGAAATCCTGGCTCCCTGATTTTACCGAAAACTGTAGCAATAACCGAAAAACGTTCATTGTCAACGATACGATGATGATTTGCCAAGATGAAATTTGGCAGCTTGCGACTATCAGCGAATCGCCTGAAGTTTGCGAAACTAGCAAGCAAGGGAAGGTCTTTAAATTTAACGGGGAAAAATACGTTTGTGACCAACGTAAGTGGCGTAAGCCGACCGCCCTCGAAGATTCCTTGGGTGTTTGCAACAGCCGTAAAGCAGAAACGATAGATACTTTGTTCCAAGGCAATGAAATTGAATTGTACTATTGCGATGGCTCCAAGTGGCGCGTGGCGACGATGAGCGATTTCGTCGGCGATTGCAACGATGAAAAATCTAAGCATTTGTATGATACGCTCGATTTCAAGAATACGCATTACATCTGCCGTGGCAATGGATGGGAGCGAATTACAAAACTTGAAGAACGTTTTGGCGTTTGCATTCCCAAAAAGCAGTTCATGTTTGAAACGGGTACTTACGATATCTATGATGAAAAAACGGAATACATGTGCGATACAACTATTACGTTTGTATGTAAGGATTCTACTGCGAAATCGTCTGTTTGCGATTCAACGAATGGTAAAAAACAGATGACGTATGCATGGAAGAAATACTCCGTGGGTGATATTTTCGGACCATGTAAGGCATCTGAGATGACTGAATTTCGTGATTCATATTATGAATGCCGAGAAGGCTTCGATGGGTACTATTGGGACTCTTATAAAATTGGATCTGCTTATAGAGGAAGTAATCGCTTTGATGATTGTGATTCATCGACTGTAAATCTAATAATGAACTCTAATGGTAATTATTATTATACTAGGGTATGCTCGAATGATAATGATTATTACTATATAAGAACTGTCACTTTCCCCGAATGCTCAAGAGAAAATCATGGTGAAATTTACACGGTTGATTCGACGGGAGTGAGTTATTATTGTAATGGAGAAAAAAACAGTTGGCGAAGTTTTTTGGATGGCGTGGATAAATGTCTTTCTGATAATTACGGAAAAATGGGTAAGACAACCAAGTTCGGATATGTTATTTGTGATACAATTGGCTGGAAGAGTATTTCAAAAACGGAATACGATATAGGACTTTGCGATAAGAAATCGAATATGCAAGTTAAGACATATAATGGTTCTAAAGTCATGTGCATTGATTGGTTCTGGTTTACATACAAAGAAAAAGACTCCTATCGTGTCACTGGCAAAGCTAAAGGGGGCAAATAATGAATCCGATGAGTATGTTTAGAATGAAGTTGTTTGCTCTTGCTTGTGTGGCCTTGATTGCGGGTACATTTAGTGCTTGTGGAGAGGATTCTACCCCTTTTCGAGATGTTGAAAATGAAATTTCGACGGCGGAAAGTAGCAGTAGTGAAAAAATTAGTGGCAAAAAAGTTTCTAGTAGCAGCTTGGAATCTAACGTTGATATCAAAGAAGGTCCCGTAAGTAGAACGGATTCCATTGATGTCAGCGAATATGATGACAACGAAATTATTAAGGATAAGCAAAGCGAAAAGGTTTACGAGCTTTTAGTTTCGGGAATTAATGTTTGGATGGTTGAAAATCTCGATTACAGACCGAATCATCCGATAAGCACCTGCTACAATTACGCCGATTCTCTTTGCCGTGATTATGGAAGGCTCTATTCATCGAAACAACGAGATGACATCACTTGTCCGGAAGGTTATCAATTGCCCAAGGCTAGCGATTGGAGGCTCTTGCTGGAATCCAAGGACGATTACAAACCGCAATTTGCCGGGAAATGCAATCAAATTAGTGGCAAACCTTTGGAATGCATTGCCATCAAGGATACGTCTTATTATCTTACTCAAGACGATAGCATTGTTGTGCTCCCCAAAAAGGGATCTTGGAAAGTCGTCAAGAACAGCAGTAAAATGTTTACGAGCGTCCGCTGCATAAAGCGTTTGAGCATTGTCGATAAAAAGAATGATTTGCCTAAGTGCAATGGCGATTACAACCAACGAACGGTTTATGTGATAGAAAAAGATTCCGCCTATAAATGCCAGTCTGCTGAATGGGAATACGCAAAAACCTATTCTGTATGTAAAGACGGAGAAAAATACCTTTACAAAGGGAAAAGTGATTCGCTGTATTCCTGCAAAAACGGAATGTGGCGTATTGCCGATATGTCTGACATAAACAGGCCTTGCTTGGACGACAACCGTCATAAGGATGTGACGCTCAGTGGCAACCGTTATGCGTGTACCGATACGGGTTGGGCTATGCTGAAATATCCTGCGTCCGTGCTGGGTGAATGCTACTTGAAACATTTCGGCGTTGTCGCGAAAGCAGATAGCGTGAATACGTTTGTCTGTAGAAATACTGGATTCTGGACAAGTGCTGGCCCTGTTGATGTGTTCGGTAAATGCAACAAAGACCGCGATGGTTCCATCGTTACCATTGATACCATGGAATATTTCTGTACTATGAAGTATGGTGGTCGTTGGCATCGTCGAGATGAAAATGCAGTGACGAAGGAGCATGGATTCTGTACAGATGAACGTATTGAAGAAAAACAGGTTACTAATGACCAATATTATTTATGCGTAAGCGATAACAGCTGGTACTCAAAAGATAACTTTGATTACTTTGACAAATGCGATACTGCTTTGTGGGATTCTGTTGGCTTTGTCGGTAGCTTGGAATATTTGTGCAACAGGTATTTAAACAAATGGCAAACGGTTCCGCACATGTCGTTTGAAGAGTTGGAAAATGAAATCGGTTGTACTCCGAAGGTCTATGGCAAGATATACACCCGAAAATCTGGTGGCGATAAGTATATTTGCAAATTGAATAGCAAGACGCAATATCAGTTCTTGACTCCATCTGAAACAGAATTAAAATATGGTATATGTGGACGCGATACGGCTTTTTCGATTTCTGAAAGTGATAGCGTCACTTATGTTTGCCAAAGCGGAAGCTGGAGTAAACGTGTGTTGGATAAGTACGAAATCAAGTTTGGCATTTGTCCTAGAGATACGACGTATTTTATTGTCGAAGATTCGCTTGTTTACACATGTAGAATCGGATCCTGGTCGAGTCGTAAATTGAGCACTCTCGAATATAAACTTGGAGTTTGTCCTAGAGATACGACTTATGAAATTTTGGAAAATATTTATGTCTATACGTGCAAAAATGGGTCGTGGAGCGAAAAGAAATTGTCTGAGTGTGAATCCAAGTTTGGCCAATGTACTAATGATTCAAATTACGTAAAGGTAAAGGATAATACGGGATGTTTTTGTGAAAATGGTACATGGAAACAAAGAGTCTTGGAATCTGTAGAAATCAATTATGAAATTTGCAAAAAAGGAACAAATTACACCATGTTTGATGATAAAAATGTTTATATATGCAAAGATGGTTCTATTAGTTCGTCTCCAATTGCAAAAATTGATTATGAAAAAGTTTTTGGAGCTTGCAAAACGGCGACTCATGGCATTGATACGGTTTATTACGGTCAGAGATTTGTTTGCGATACCGTCACTTCTAAAAAATGGGTTCAATATGGCGTACTAGACTCTTTAGCGGGTTCGCATTGCACTACAGAAATAAATAATAAAGAAGTGAAACTGAATGATACTACTTATTATACTTGTACAAATACCGTTTTTGGATATGAATGGAAACAACAGTATATGTCTGAGCGCATGTCGGTCTGTGTCAAAAATAATGAGGGGGTTATCGAAAGTAACGGTCTTACGAAGAGCGTGTGTCGTAATTCTAAATGGGAGCCTGCAGATACGTTCCATGTAAAGGATAAACGCGATGGCAAAGAATATGCGGCGATTACTATTGCAGGAAAAACGTGGATGGCGGAACCTTTAGCCTATGTTCCTGAAGGACAACAGATTTTTGTGAAAGGGAATAAGTATCCTGTTGAATCTGTAGGGCGTAATGAAATTGTGTTTTATCCTTGGGCTGTTGCTATGGGAATTGATAGAAAATATGATTCAACTTATGCAGGGGATCTTTTTAAAGACAAAGCTTTTGTTCAGGGAATTTGTATGGATGGATGGCATTTGCCAAATCTAGATGAAATCAGTGAACTGGATAAAGTTATTAAAAAGAATTTCCGCAATTATGTGAAATTATTTGAAGATAAAGATATTGTCGGTATTCATTTTATTAAAACCAATTCAAGGCAAATTTATCAAAATAGTGAAACTGGAATTGATTCTTTGGGTATTGTAAGTAATTCTGAAGTTGAACATGTGTGGACTTCACAGGAGCAGGGATATTCGAAAGCGTATGAGGCTTGTTTTACCGAGGACTATCAAATCTCTGCGGCTGTCTCTAAGCTACAGGTGTTCCCAATCCGTTGCGTAAAAGACTAGGCTGTAGAAGTAGACAGTAGGAAGTAGGCAGGGATCGTCATCCTGACCCTGGAGCGTAGCGATAGGGGAAGGATCCAGTGACAGTTTAGACGAAAGACCGCTACGCTGGTAGACGAAAGACGATAGGATTGTGGTCAGTGGGTAGTAGGAAGGGGTAGTTTGGCGGCTTCGCCGCGATTATATAACTAACCACTAATCAGCTAACCACTTCGTCCGATTCCCTTGCCTCAAAGCGAGCTTGCGAGCGACCTCACTGCTAATCGCTCATCGCTTACAAACTCTATCGCTTAAACATTCACTAGATCCTTCGATTGCGTGCTACGCACTCCACTCAGGATGACTCGCTCCTCTAGTCTCTCTGCTTACCGCGCTGAACGCTCACTGCTTATTGCTTGTTGCTGATTGCTCTTCGCTTGCGGCTTTTTTCGGCTTGAAGGCGTTCCACACCATGTAGCCGATAAAGAGCACGCCAAAGATGAGCAGCGCGATGGCGAGTTCGGAGTTGTACTTTTCAATAATGTCTTTCTGGCCGTGGGCGAAGTAGCCGAGCAATGCTAAGACGCAGTTCCAGATGGCGGCTCCGAGGAACGTGTAAAGCGTAAACGGAGCGAGTTTCATCTTTGCAAGTCCTGCCGGAATCGAGATCAGCTGGCGGATGACAGTGATGAGGCGGCCAACGAACGTCGAAATGGAGCCGTGTTCGCGGAAGTAATTCTCTGCTTTTTCGACTTTCTGGACATCAAGCAGCAAAAAGTGACCGAGACGGCTGTCAGCGAATTTGTAGATGATTGGGCGTCCGAGAATCTTGGCGAGATAGTAGTTGACGTATGCGCCAATCAAAGCGCCGAGTGTCGCGAAGAAAACGATCAATGCGATGTTGAGGCCCGAACCCGGCTGGAGAGCTTTGTAGGCAGCAGGCGGCACGACGAGTTCCGAAGGGAACGGAATGAACGAACTTTCGATGGCCATCAAAAGCGTAATCGTTCCGTAATTCAAGTTGTCGTTGTACCAGTCGATAATGCGGTTGTAAATACCCGTAGATTTTGCGGTATCGGCGGCCGTTGCTGCATCTACTGCAAGCGAGTCAGCGGCGAATGTAAAAGCGGTAAGGAGAAGAGCTAAAGTAACGGTAGTTTTGAGTATTGAATTTTTCATTGGACGCAATTTAGAAAATTTTTCCCTTACGCTTGGGGGGGACTGTTAGAAAACGAAGTAGATGCCGACACCGAGGAGGGCCGCTGCAGTCCCTAGCAGTATGCCGCCTGCGATGGCTTTGTTGTCGCCTTGGTTTACAAGCTTGTGGTTCTTTGAAACTTTGTTCTTGTAATTTGCGCCTTTGGCAGAACCTGGAATCTGTAATTCTTTCTTGATTTCGTCGGCATCGTTGTAATCCAGATGGGCAAGGTACATGAACAAGGCGCCGATGAGTGCTGTTCCTGCAGCTCCTCCGATGAACGCTTCACCGATGGTTTGCATTTTCTTGTCGCGAATCCACTTGTTCTGCTTTTCAATTTCGTCAAAATCCGTGAGCTTTTGCAGGTCTATGCTCAAGTCAATTTGCGGAACGGGGGCGACGAAGAAGTTGATTAGCGTATCGCGATAGCCGGCCTTGCGAATGATGATGCTGTCCGTCCCCATTTCGTATGTGTGGATTTTTTCGGGGGTTTGTGCGATGGCCTTAGTGCGTTTGGTGATGGGGCTGTCTGCTTTATAGACGCTTGCTCCTTCAGGGAATGTCTGGATGCGAATTTCTGGCGTTACGCGCTTGAGCTTGAGCGAAATGTGTGTCGTGTCACCCGGGAGTGGTACAATATTTGTGCTTGCTCCCCAGAGGTGCCTTTCGACGTTCCAGTAAGCGTAAAGTGTGAATTTAGAAGTATCTGTCGTGACGAACGTGCAGGGGGATTTGCAGATGGCATCATCTTCGGAACGAGAAATTGTCGCTCCGTCGGGGTCTGTTTCTACGTGAATGTAGCTCCTGTTCTTTTTTGAGACGATGATGTTCTTGCCTTGTACGTTCAAAAGCTGGTTGTTTAATTTGTTGTTTGTAATGGCATCGCTGAATGCTGATTTCGCGGAAACGGAAATTGTTGATTGGCGCAGCGTCGGGAGTGAATCTTCGTAAAAGGCGTGCGTCAAATTTAAGCGGATGCTGTCAGTTCTGTTATCATGCGAAATGTTGCCGAAATAGATGGAGTTGAAACCATTTGATGCAAGTTCGTTTTGAATGCATGCGTAATCATTGCAGTTCGGGATATCCGTTTTGCGGATGATTTGCGGCTTTTCTCCGGATTCGTATAAAAGACGTGCGGTCAGTGCGGTGAACTGGTCTGCAAATGACTTATCGACGTTTTCTTCGGCATCGTAAGCGACGAGAACGCTTTTGATGATAGGTTTTGCGGCGGGTTGCTTTGGCGTTGGAGTTGCTTTGGGAGGTTCGCTTGCCTGGACAGAATCGGTTTGGACGGGAACCGCTTTTGTTGTATCGGCTTGTGCGATTTTTTCAGTTGCTTCGGCTTTTTTGGCTTTGGCTTTTGTGGTGTCTTTTTTGGTGGTATCGGCGACGGATTCGGCGACTTTAGTTTTGATTGCGGGTTCCGCGGTTTTGGTTTCTGCCTTGACCTCTGCTTGTGTTGGTGCGGTCGAAACATTTTCTTGCTTGGATTCGCTTGCTTGATTCAGCAAGTCGTTCCCTTGTTCATCGGTGATTTTTTTGAATTGCTTCTTTGCAATTTTAACAACGGTGAACTTGTTTTGGATGTATCCGCCGAGACTTACGGTATCGTTCTCGATGCCTAAAAATTTTGCACGTTGGTGTGTTCCTGACAGGAGTTCTACATCGACGTATTTACCTTCGGGTTCATCTGCGAAGGCGGCGATAAAAGCGATTGTGATTAATAAGAAAAACTTTTTCATATTCTACCTAAAATGAAAGAATAAAACCTGCGGAAAGGAGTAGCAAACCCGTTCCTAAAAAAATCTTGGAAACAGTTTTTCCAGTTCTGGCGCTGTTTCTGTAATCCTCAAAATCTCGCATGTGCGCGTCGTAATTTTCGTTTTTGAAGCGTGTGTTTTCCATGGCTTTTTTGTGATCGTTTGCCTTACTTATGTTATATAGCGTGACAATCGTTGAAATGCTTCCGATGGCAAAGGGGACTATGGAAAACCATTGAAGTGTGCGGCCTAGATTGCGTCTGTTTCTGTGTTTTAGCATCTCTTGATGTGATGTTAGAATTTCTTCATCGTATGTTTGGCGGAGCGCAACGATGATGTAAGACGTATCGTTCTGCGAAAGCTTTATGTTGATTGTCGTGTCTGCATAATTCGGGTGGAAAAAGGAAATCGTGATGTTGTCATCCCCTTCGGGGATGGGTATAAACGATGGTGACGTGTAATTAGGCCGATGCGCAAAATCGACAATATCCGCATTGGTATAGAGATCAACAGAAGATGGATTTGTCGAAACATGCAGATAACGTGTCTTGGGTGCTGATTGTTGCTGTGCAAATGCGTTTCCACATATCGCAATCAATAACAGGGCGAAAACGAGGGAGGTTTTTCTGAAATACTTCATTTGTCCTCCAATTTTGCATAAGGCCCATCTATAGTCGTTATGGCTTTGTTGACTTTGATTTTCCAATAGGTGTTAGGAGCCTTGTTTTTTGCATAATCTTCGGCATATACGGATAAGTCGCATTCTTTTTTGCAGGTGTTGGAGATGGATAAAATATTGCTTTCGAATGTTGTTTGTAATGTATCTTCGTTCATTATCGCTACAACTTTTGACGTATTGATTCCTGAACCGTTATCCAGAACGAAAAACTTAATTTGATCTGTTGTCGGTAACTCGGTGGTGGTGGGAACCATATTGGGCTTGACTTTGTCTTGCAGGAATAGCGTATCCGTTGTCGTCTTGGTGCTTGGCGGTAGATTTACAGTCATGGAACTACAGCCATACTCTGTAAGTACAGTGTCGCAGATGACGATTTTGACATTTGACTGTGGCGATAATGTTTGGCGAATGACTGTATTTGCCTTTATTTTGGAGAATTTTACGAGTGTATCGCCTGTTGCCGATATGAAAGCCCCTTTCAATTGCGATTTCTCGGGATCTTGGCTGTACATGCATGCGACAGGAACTTCTATAATGGCGTTTTTATTGTTTTCTAACGTTGTTGAAAAGCTGAATACTTCGCTGAAATTTTGTTCTATTTGACCTATTTTATTTCTTGTGATGGCTCGAACTGCCCAATAGATTGTGGAATTGTCAATGGAATGGTTGACTTCTTTTCCATTTTCGTTAATGTCCAAGTTAAGTCTGCCCATTAAATCCACATTACCGATGCATTCCGTTTCGCCTAAAGGATTTCCCCAAATGCTGTCTCTGAAATAACTTGCATAAATCACGCAAATAGAATTTTCCCATGGATCGATTCCATAAACTTTCCATGAAAGTTCGAGTCCCGATGAATTTTCTCCGTCAACTTGATTATAACGGTTCGGGGGATACTGAAGCGAAACTGTTACTGGCGTGCCTACATAAACATTTGCATGGGATATCAACGTGTCGCCAAGAATGTCAATGGTTTCGAATGAAATTTTATGGATCCCGTTTTTGTCGAATGCGTGATATAGCGAAGATGCATTCGTCTCGTTATTGTCTATGGTCCATTTGTGTGAGCTATAGTAAGGTGTAGCCTGATGGGTTGGAATATATTCGCTATCAATGGCGTAAATACCGCAAATTCGGATTTTTTCGTTCACGTTGACATAGAATTCTTCTGCGGGGTCATATAGGCCATCCTTGTAAGGTTCCCCGAAGAAGGTCTCTGGAACGATAAAAATGGATTGCGATAGTTCAGGTGTGTCAGAAGAATGAATTTCTGCGTCTGAACAAGAACTCATTAAGAACATGGTTGCTATTGCAAAAAGTAACGAAAGAATGTGAAATCTTAAATTCATTCATTTCCCCCTTTCGTATATACGTCTTTAACGAAAAGCTTCCAGGTTTTGGATTGTTTCATGCCGTTTGTATAAATGATGATGGACTCTATTGTTTGTTCTTCGTCGAATAAACTGGCTTCAAGTTCTGCAGAAAATGAAGATTTATCAGTATTCGATATAGAGACGATGCTTTCGTTTGTAGTGACATTGTAAAATTGCAGTGTTTCTACTTTAAATCCAAATGGATTATTGTCTTTGATGTAGAGTTGAATGCTTCCGTTTTTGGCAATTGTCGTATCGCTATTTGTTGTGAACCAAAGCGGGGATTGCTTAATGTAGAATGTTTTTCTTATGGAGTTGTTGCTTCCGTCGCTAACCGAAATAGTCAGAATGCGGAACGTCCAGCTTTTGTCAGCTTCCCTGAGAATTACGTTTAGAATGCTGTCTTTGTAGAATCGGTCTGTAATTAGGTCGGATTCGAGATGGACCGTTGTATTTTGCGTATTTATGATTCCGCTTCCGTCTTTTACAATAAATTTCAAAGTGTCTGAGAAATCAAGCGTGTCAAGATTTGTGATTGATTTTATGGAGGGGGCTATTGAATCGGTCAATTGAAGGTTGTCTAGAATTGTAACGAAACCATCGCGAATGTCGATATCCTTGTTAATGCTTTTGAAGTCGGGATAATCGGAAAGGATTGTTAACTGGTAAGCTCCAGCGGGAATTGAACCGAGAGATATTTCGTTACTAGATGACGAGGCGGATAAATTGTAATTGAAAACTTTATTCTCGTCCGTTTTATTTTGAAGTGATATATGTATTGGAATAGGTGTTTGCAGGCTTGTGCTGATTTTTGCTTGTAGTGAACCTTCTCCGGTTAAACCTTTGGTGTAGAAGAAGCTTTCGATTTTTTCTATGGATGCCAAATTATATTCGTTGAATGCTTGAACGGTCCAAATGTATTTTTTTAAGGGATTGAGTTCGTTATGATATTCAAAGTACGGTTCGTTTAGAATCGTATCAATGGGTGTGAATTTAGATTCGGAATGAGGCCCTAGATAAGTAAAATCTTCTTCGTTGAGTGTGAAGTGAAAACGATGTGCAAGTCGGATCCCTTCTGTCTTTGCACTCCATGTAAAGTAAATGGTCTCGTAGGGATCAATTGCTTGTGTGCCTTGTGCTGGAATATATGCGCTGTCGTTCAAAATCGGATTGCCTGCAACCCATACATCCAATGAATCGGAATGGATGTCGTTGAAATAATCTTTAAGAACAAACGTAAATTTATGGTGTCCAGGTGTGCTGATTTGTTTTTTGAAATTGTATTCGGAAGAACAATGTTCCCCATCCATGAGCCAGTAGTAATCTTGTATGTGGACAGCTTTATTGGGGCCAACGTTTGCTAGAAGAAAAATGGTGTCGTGAATGTTGAACGTATCCGCTTTTACGCTGGGCATCGGGGCGGACATGACATGGGAAAGTGTTACTTCGACTGTTATATCAATGGAGTCATCTTCGTCAAAAATATGTTCGTTTGAATCAAAGCAAGATTGTAGTAACCAAACGGTGGCAATGATGATTAATGTTTGTATAAACTTCATTTTGCCTCCAACGTGTCAATTACGAAAAATTCCTTGTAAGCAAGCGTATCTGTATCGCCGTAAAGGTCGTGTACTATGACGCGGAACTTGTGTTTGCCAGTGCTTAAACCGGACTGCTTGACTTGCAAAAGTGTACCGACATCAAATTTCTTTCCATCTATGTCGATTGTGTGAAATAATGTATCACCATTAAGCAAGTCCATATCTAAGCTATACCATGCAAACAGAAATACAGATTTTGCGGAACCGTAAAGCGTGTCGCCGTTTGCAGGTATTGTTGAATCCGAAAGTACTGGAGGCGAGTTGATGATAACCGTGAATATCTGTGAATCTTTGTTTCCCTCTCGGTCTGTTGAAATGAGTTTGTTTGGAATGTTTTTTTTGTCCTTGGTGGGGTAGAACGAGTATTCTGCTCCACGTTCAAGCAGACTGTCTTTTTTGTCGGTAGAATAGAACCACTCGAATGTCAGATCGTTTTGGTACTTTTCAGGGAATACTTTTACCTTGATTGTCGCGGAATCCGATGGATGAACTTTGAGTTGCGTTGAAAAGGAATCTCCTTTTTGCTTCACTAAAATTCGGATGGATTCAACGGGCGTGAACGCCTCTGGATAGTCCGGTGCGTCAAGGCAACCGATAAGAAATAGGCCGAAAAACGTCGCGGCCATCAAAAAAGGCAAAATGGAACGATTGAACAAATTCATTTGGTTTAAATCTAACTATATTCGTGAACATGAGTGCGCAAAATTTTGAATATAAAAACGCAATGGAGCGTTTAGAAGAAATTCTCTCGAAAATTGACAATTCCGAGATGGAAATTGATGAACTTGCTGTGGAGGTTCAAGAGGCTACACAGCTTTTGCGCAAGTGTCGTCAGATTTTGATTGCTACTGAAAAGAATGTTCAAGACGCTCTTGCTGAATTGGACGCTTGATGAATATCGAAAAATTTGATAGTGCTGTTCCTGCCATCGAGGTGAACGGACTTACGGTGAAGTTCCCGATTCGCGGAGGCGTCTTTAGCAAAGTCCAGAATTATTTTACCGCAGTTGACAATGTTTCGTTTACGCTTCCGCAAGGTAAGATTCTATCGATTGTAGGGGAGTCGGGCTGTGGAAAATCGACGCTTGTGAAGTCGCTAGTAGGACTTGTGCCCATTGCTAAGGGTTGTGTTAATTTGTTTGGACTTCCGGTGAAAAACGGCAAGGCTGGTTCGGCTAAAGATTTTGTTCGTGTTTCTGATTTGGTGCAGATGATTTTTCAGGATCCCTTTAGCAGCTTGAATCCGCGACAGACTGTGGCTGAAATTCTGACGGCTCCTGTTGTTGCTCGTGGTGTATCGTTTGATGAGGCCTGCAAGCGGGCTGAAGAACTTTTGGACCGTGTTTCGCTCCCGGCGGGGGCTATGGACAAGTTCCCCCATGAATTTTCGGGCGGTCAGCGTCAACGCCTTTGCATTGCGCGTAGCCTGATGGTTCGCCCGAAGGTGTTGCTCTGTGACGAAGTGACGAGTGCTTTGGATGTTTCTGTGCAGGCGCAGATTTTACACTTGCTAGATGATTTACGCTGTGAACTCGGACTCTCCATCTTGTTTATCAGTCACGACATGCAGGTGGTGCGGGCCTTAAGCGACGAAGTGCTTGTTATGTACTTTGGACATGCCGTGGAGCATGGCCCCGCTGATGACGTGCTCACGAATCCGCAGAACGACTACACGAAAAAACTCCTCGCTAGTGTCCCTACGATACATAGAGAGTAGCTGTTGGATTCTTCTATTGCTTACTGATTAATATTTTTGAACCATTTACGAAAGGCTAGAGTTAAAGCGTTCGCTTTGGACTCTAGCCTTTTTAGTGTGGGGATTGATGATTATTAAAACTTACTTGACAGTAATCGTCTTTCTCAAGAGCGTCTTGCCGTTTACATCCATGAGCTTTGCGATGTAGTGGCCGTTCGGGATTTTCTTGAGGCTCAGGCTTCTGTTGCCGTTCACGTCTGCCGTGAGGAGCGTCTTGCCGTTCATCGCGATGAGGGCGAACTTGCTAGAAGCCGGTGCGCTGATTTGGAGGCTCCTGTTTTGCAATGCGAGCGAAATGTTGTTTTGAACGAACGAAATCGTGTTGATTGAAATTGGCGGGTCGCTCGGGATGACGACATCGACGAACTTGGTGCCTTCCGGTGCGCCTACGACAAGGCCGCGACCGACCGTGCTCATATAGACGACGCCGGAGTTATTCATGTCGCCTTGCACGAAGTTGCCGTTACCCGGACCGCCGTACTGGTGTTCGTCATCGTTTACGCGTTCAAACGTTTTGCACTTGTCCGTGCTGCGGTAGATGCCGATCGGATCGCCCGACTTTGCTGCACCCCAGATGAAAATCGTTTCGTAATCGCTTCCTTCTTTTGCCTTACCGATGCCGACAGAAATTGCGGTGCTTGCGCCTTCGCAACGGTTCCATGTCTTGCCGCCGTCTTCGGTGTAGGCGAGGCCGTATTCGGTGAATCCCTTCGGCTGCCAGACTTGTGCCTGGTCCATCGGAACCCACAAATGACCTTCTTTCTTCGGTACGGTGCGGATGAGGCCTGCGCCATTGTAGTATTCGCCGGCACCTTCGTTCTGCAAGCGGGGTTCCTGTGCGGTAAAGTTCTTGGCGCCATCAGTTGACTTGTAGAGCGTGCCCATCGCGTTCATCACGTAGAAAGTCTTCGGGTCAACGGGATCTGCGACAATGCGTGCGTACTGTGTTTGCGTGCCGGTTTCGACTGCGGTCCAAGTGCCACCGTTATCGTCGGAGCGATAGACCGTTGCGCTTTGGTCGGGGCGGTGGAGCATCACCTTGCCGTCAGCGGAGAGTACTACGAGGCCCTTGCCGCCCTTGAGTTCCGTCTTGACGCTGTCCCAAGTTTGTCCCAAATCGTCAGAGCGGTACATCACGTTGAAGTTCTTGGATTCGTAAGTGTAGTACTTGGTGATGACGCCGGTGCGTAAAAGTGTGCCAGAAAGCGGGGCGTAGGCCATGCTTTCGGTCGTGCCGATGATTGGCGTGTGGCGCGGAGTGCTTTCCTTGATGTTCTTATAGACTGCACCATCGTAGTCGCCAATGGCGGTGACGAGTGGACCGTCGGGGATGCTTACCACGTCGAGCGGGACGGTTTCTTCGATGCCCACGGACTGGAATTTCCAAACGGGAACTTTAGCAGTGATATCGTCGGTCTGGAAAATGCCGTTACCGCTAGTGACCCAAACCTTCTTGTTATTGAACGGGTCGAATTCGAGGGAGCCAGCCCAGTGAATCGCGTTGCCGTGAATCCACTTGTTGCCGTTTTCATCCATGTTCACGCCGTCGCCGTAGTGCTGGCCGTGTGTCCAGTTTTCGCCGCCGTCGGTCGTCACGTAAATGCGGTCGCCGTAGTTTTCGGTGTTGTCCTTGAACAGGTGGCGTCCGGTGTACTGGCCAAGTGTCGAAACTACGATATGCTTCGGGTCTTTCGGGTCAATCGCGATGCCGCCGTAAGAGCAGGTGTTCTTTTCGTGGGCAATGGTGCCGTCTTCTTTTTCGTTATCGTCGTACGGGGTGATGTCGGTCCAAGTGCCGGCCTTGATGTTATACTTGAACACGCCGCCGCGAGAAATGTTATACGGGCCGGGGCCATCGGCGAACGTCACGTACATGTTGCCATCGACGATTTTAGCGCGGTGTGGCATGAGTCCAGCGGGGGAGCCTGCGACGACTTCCCATGTGGCGCCACCGTCATGGCTGACCTGCAAGTTGTCTTTGGTTTCGGAAAGGCCGATGTAAATGGTGGCTGTGCTTCCGTCGGCGAGCTTGCCTTGGGCTGGGTCGAACATCACGAAGCTTACGCCATTCACACCGTTCAGGCTGCTTTCTGTCGCGGTCGAGAGGGCTACCTTGTAAAGGCTTGTCCAAGTCTTGCCGGAATCGGTGCTCTTGTAAACGCCCTTGGTGCGGCTTCCGCAGAGGATGATGTTCGATTTGTTCGGATCTACGGCGAGCTTTTCACCGGTCTGGCGGCCCATGCCGTTGCCGTGGGCGAGCATTTCCACGTAGCTCGTGTCCCAAGTAACGCCCATGTCGGAGGAGCGCAAAACTGCGGTGCGGCCCTTGCTAAAATAGCCGGTTCCGCCGAGCACGTAAATCTTTTTCGGGTCTTGCGGGTCGAGCGCAAAAGCTTCGGTGCCGTACAGGCCCACGTCGTTTTGGCTGATCCAGTCCATCAACGGGATCCAGCGGCTGTTGGTAGCGTCCCAGCGGTAAATGCCGCCGACGTCGGTACGGGCGTAAATAAGCCCTTCTACGGTCGGACTCGGCATAATGGCGCTGACGAATCCGCCGCCGTCAAAGCGGACGTTGCCCCAGTCGTACTTTTCGGCGTTTGCGGTCGAGGCGAGTGCGGCCAAGGTGGCGATTCCTATCATCGATGCCTTGATTGAAATTTTACCAAACATATAGTCTCCGTTGAATTTTTGAGAACATTTAACCCGTATCACTATAAGTAATATACATTAAAATTTAGAAAAACGGTTCTTATATAAACCTTAAATTAAGAAAATTTTTGAGAACATTTAGAGGGCGTTATAGAGGAAAATCTGGTGAAAATGTTCAAAAAGGTAAAAAAAACGAAATTAGGTGTTTTTTTTTCACTTTGCTTCGGTTGAATCATTGTTCTGGGATATTTTGTATATTGAATAAATGTGTTTTTATGCATAAACGAGTTGCTTTATTGGGTTTTGTCTGTTTTCTTATGCTTGTCGCACTTGTGGCGTGCGGCGGTACAAAAGTGTTGCCGCAATCCTCGGAACAGTCTTTAGCGCAGTCTCCTAGCGGTTCCAAAATGGCTAATGAAATGGGTTCCATGATCGACCCTCGTGACGGTCAAATCTATAAGACTGTAAAAATTGGCAATCAAGTTTGGATGGCGGAAAACTTGAATTACGAAACAAAAAAAAGAATCGCTTCTTTTAGAGGGGGTATGTCCGGTGATGAAGTCTTTTATTATGAAACGTTTACAAGTTCATGTTATGATGACCGTTTTAGCAATTGTACTCGATACGGTCGCCTCTATAAATGGCCTGAGGTATTGGACGCTTGCCCGACTGGTTGGCATCTGCCATCGCATGCCGAATGGGATACTTTGTTTTTGACTGTTGGCGGTAAAGATTCTGCAGGAAAAGTGCTGAAGTCGGTGGACGGTTGGTTCGATGACGGTAATGGAACGGATTCCTATGGTTTCTCGGCAATTCCGATGGGTTACAGGGGGTATGCTCATTTTGTTTATTATTATGACGAGGGTACCAGTGAAGACTATTACATCAATGAGGGGCGTAATGCATCGTTTTGGAGTTCTACAGAACTTGATAGCAGCAGTGCGTATGGCGTTTATATGTTTTACTACAAATCCAAAGCAGAAATAGTTCCTGATTACAAGAGACTTGGATTAGCGATACGTTGTGTTATGGACTCTGTTTTGGGGCCGGATTCTTCGTCAAATGTGCTGGCCCCTGTGGGGGAAGGGGCTCTTACAGACTCTGTATTCTCTGTCATTCCAGACTCGATCGGGAATCTCCTAGACTCCCGTGACGGACAAACGTACAGAACGGTCTCTATTGGCTCTCAAACTTGGATGGCACAGAACTTGAATTACAAAACTGCAAATAGTTTTTGCTATAACGATGCTGATAGTAATTGCACTAAGTACGGGAGGCTCTATACGTGGGCGGCTTCGAAGGACGCTTGCCCGGTTGGCTGGCATTTGCCAATTTCAAATGAATGGCGAATCTTGATTTCGACTGTAGCGAAACTTAATCCCGAATTGGATGGGTATGACAACTTGAATCCTACACTTTTGATACCTTATTTGTCCATTTCTTCTCTTGCGGGTAATAAACTCAAGTCTAAAACGGGCTGGCTTAATAATGGCAATGGTGTTGATGAATATGGCTTTTCTGTCAATCCAGCAGGGTTTAGGTATGGTAACGGAAAATATAGTGCTGAAGGGCGTTATGCACTTTTTCGGAGGCTTAAGTATGGTGATGTGCGCGTTGAAGAAAATGCGGTATATAGTTTGTCTTTAAGCTATAATAGCGATGGTGTTTATGAAATCGAGGATTATGATAATTTAGGCCTGTCCATTCGCTGTGTCAAGGATATTCCCAAGGGCTCTTTTACAGACATTCGTGATGGACAAACGTATAAAACGGTAACGATTGATGGTCTGACGTGGATGGCCGAGAATCTGAATTTCAAGATGGATAGTAGCGCGAGCTCTTATTGCGGTGATAGCCTTGTGCATCTGTTAAAAAGTATAAATTGGGATATAATAAGGGACAGCACTTATTATAAGAATTTAGATAGCAATTGTGTAAAGCTAGGGCTGTACTACACGTGGGAGGCTGCTATGAATGCGTGCCCTGCTGGCTGGCATTTGCCCGATTCAACGGAATGGGAAAGTTTGATTACTGCAACTGGTGGTGAAAATGCAGCTGTAGAAATGCTTAAATCTGCGACCGGTTGGGATTATTACGGATGGCAGATAGATGGCTCATTTGCTTCACCACATGTATATAATATGGGTGGTTCGGATTATTATGGCTTTGGAGTAATTTCTGATGGTACTCGAGGTGAAGAGGCTTCTTTTTGGAGTTCTTCTGAGTATGATGAAGAATACGCGCGTTATTTGAAATTGTCGTCTCATTATGGTTGGCAAAATAAGAGCGTTTATGTAGGATCTATAAAAAAGAATAAGAAACTTGCAATTCGCTGTGTAAAGGATTAATGATGAAAAAGTACAGTCGCCGCGAAATCGGGAATCTTTTTGTTTGTTTTCTTGTGCTTGTTGTACTTGTTGCATGCAGCGGTAAAAACTCATTGCCGGCTTTGTCTGAACAATCATTGCCTCTTATGTCTAGCGATTCCAATAAGGCAAAAGAGTCTGAAACTATGACGGACCATCGCGACGGTCAGGTTTACAAGACTGTGAAAATTGGTAATCAGACATGGATGGCTGAAAATCTCAATTACGAGACGGAGAGTAGTTATTGTTATGAAAACCGTATGAGTAATTGCCTTAAATATGGTCGCCTTTATACATGGACGCCTGCGTTGAGCGCTTGCCCTGCGGGGTGGCATTTGCCTGATTCTGCGGAATGGAAAACGTTGATTGATACTTTGGGCGGCGCGACGGCATCTGCATTGCCGTTAAAGTCGCATACGGGTTGGTTTTATGATTGGTCTCATTTTGGAAATGGCACGGATTCTTCTCATTTTTCGGGATTCCCTGCAGGTATGCGAAACGGCGAAGATGATTCTGTTTTTTTAGCGATGGGAAAATCTGCGTACTTCTGGAGTTCTACGGATATTCTTCCTTCTTATGCGAATGGCGTTCGTTTGCGCGATTCTGTTAGTTTTGATGGTAGCCACAAGAAAAATGCGTACTCTATACGTTGCGTTAAGGATTTCGTTAGACGAGAGAGTGAAGAGGATAGACGAGAGAATAACGTTGTCATTCCCGACTTGATCGGGAATCTCCTCGACCCTCGTGATGGTCAATCCTACAGGACTGTGACAATCGGCAATCAAACGTGGATGGCCCAAAATCTCAATTACGAGACAAAAAACAGTAGTTGCTTTAATGACCAAGTTGTTAATTGTGCAAAAATCGGCAGCCTCTATGCGTGGGAAGATGCTATGAACGTTTGCCCTGCGGGCTATCATTTGCCGGACTTGTCTGAATGGAGAACTTTGTTTGCGACGGTGGGCGGACAAACTACGGCAGGCAAGTCTCTCAAGTCCCAAACAGGATGGTTTGCAGGTGGCAATGGTACTGATTCTTATGGCTTTGCAGCTCTCCCTGCGGGTGATAAAGATTTTATGGGAACCTACGGAATAAGTGAAAAAAATGCATGCTTCTGGAGTTCTACAGAAGTCGATTCAAATAACGTATATTACGTCAATTTGCGTTCCGGCAAAGACAATGCATATATGCTTGATGATTTCAAGCATGGGAGACAAATTTCTGTTCGCTGCATTAAGGATAGACGAGAGACGAAAGACGATAGACGAGAGAATAACGCTGTCATTCCCGACTTGATCGGGAATCTCCTCGACCCTCGCGATGGTCAATTCTACAGGACTGTGAAAATCGGCAATCAAATGTGGATGGCGGAGAATTTGAATTTTGAAACAACTGCTAGCTACTGCTATAAAAATCTTGACAGTAATTGCGTTAAATATGGTCGCCTTTACACATGGTCTAACGCGATGGAAGTTTGTCCTAGAGGTTGGCGTTTGCCGAATAAAGAGGATTGGGAAACTTTACTAAAAAATGTGGGAGGGGATAAATCAGCGGGCAAGGTTCTCAAGTCTCAAACCGCATGGGCCGAAGAAGGAAACGGTACGGACGATTATGGATTCTCCGCTTTACCTGCTGGCGAAAGAACGTATTTTGATGTTTGTTCCGTTAAAGGGGGCTATACCGCAGATCACATGTTTAAAGCCAAAGTAAATTACGATTCCTTGGGCGTTGAAGCTAACTTCTGGAGTTCTACGAAAGATGGTGATGATAATGTATATGCCATGAAATTGCATTGCAATATGGACGATGCAAGTTTAAATTCTGTTTGCGGCGAATTCTATTCATTATCAGTCCGCTGTGTGAAGGAATAGCCACCTTCCTTAAAATCTTTTTACCTAGAACTACTTTTAATTCGTTTACTAAATTTGTAATTCTTCTTTTATAAAGAGGATGGAATCATGTGTAAACGAGTTGCTTTGATGTGCGTTGCTTTGGTAGCAATGCTTGTGCCGAACTGTTTGGCTAATAATATCGGGTCTATGACGGATCCGCGTGACGGTCAAGTTTATAAGACTGTAAAAATCGGCAATCAAACTTGGATGGCCGAGAACCTGAATTTCGAAACTGCGGATGGTTCATGCTTTGATGACCGTACAACCAACTGCTTGCGGTATGGACGTCTTTATCCATGGGAATCTGCTATGGAGGCGTGCCCTGAGGGTTGGCATTTGCCGGATTCCACGGAATGGAATGCCTTGTTTACTGCTGTAGGCGGAATTGAATCTGCTGGAAAATCTCTTAAATTTACGGAAGGCTGGCGGAATGGCGGCAATGGAACGGATGAATTCGGGTTCTCTGCGTTTCCGGTTGGCATTCTGTATGGTTCTAGCGAACAAAGTCCTAAAAATGAATATGCTTCTTTTTGGAGTTCTACGGAAAATTCCGAAGAGGGCGCGTATGGAATGTTCCTGAGTTACTATGGCAAAGGTGCTAAATTGGGAATTGATTCCAAGGACGTTGCATTTTCGGTCCGTTGCTTAAAAGACTCTAAATTGTTTTCAAGTTCTTCGGTTACGGCTACGTCTTCTTCGTCTTCGCCAGAAACGAGCGTTGAAGCCACAGCTCCTGTAGCAACAGAATCAGGAACCATGACGGATTCTCGTGACGGACGAACTTACAAGACGTTGACGGTCGGTGCATGGACTTGGATGGCCGAAAATT